>ERZ780208.33-NODE-33-length-145723-cov-7.985652_pt1 | contig 145723 bp, 139 predicted proteins | sample MGYA00511167_ERZ780208 | MGnify/ENA primary metagenome ERZ780208 (study PRJEB29588, sample SAMEA2159202) | human gut metagenome | biome: human gut; feature: human-associated habitat; material: faeces | place: Denmark | collected 2008/2010 ...
TTTATTAAAAATATATACTCCTTGTCTCCGTTTATCACTTCCCCGATATTGTAATTCTCCAGCCAATAATCTGCCTATAATACATATTTTTTATTTTCATCGTAGTCAGTATATCCAATAGTTGCAAAAGGAGCTTCATTTTCTTAATTTATAACAATAAACAATCCTTGAGTCTTATCATTAAGATATTTTTTCTCATCGTTATATCCTAGCCATTAATCAGGTTTACAAAAATCTATTATATTCTTTTCGCTTTTTTCTAAACCATGCATATAAGCATCATAATCTTTCGCTAAATGCCCTAAATCCCATGCAGTATATCCATTTTTAGATAGATAATAAACCAATGCTTTCGATGTCGGTCCTAATATAAACACCAAGGTTTTTTCGGGGGGGGACTCCTAATGCTCTCTCTAATATTTTTTGAAACTCATCAAAAGCATTTATTTTTGGACAATCAATAAATTCTATGCTTTTTGCTGTTTCAAAAATATTATAATTTAATTTGTTTAATATACCTTCTCCAGCAAATATTGCTAATTCTCTTTCAGTAAACAGTTTTTTCAATTTTTCAAAATGCTTTTCATAATCAAATTTATCAAAAGAAATATATGTCAGTGTAAATTCGGATGCTATATAACACCTATTTTTATAACAATGTTCTAATAAAAATTCCTTATATTTTTTACCATTCAATATGTAAAAGTTTTTTGCTTTTATATTTAAATTTCTTACTACATGGAAATAATGATAACTTATACCTACATACAAATTATCATTATTTGATTCTAAAATTTCAAGCAAAATCTTTTTTAATTTTTCATCATATTTTTGAAACGGTATACTATTTCCTAACATTAATTCGATTTCACCATCACCAAAACGGCAAAAACTTTTTGGCTCTTTGATTAATAGATCTACCGTGTCTTGATAATTTAAAATATCTAATGAATGTTTTAAACTATTTTTATCCAAATCTAATATTTCTTGCATACAAATATCTTCTATCATATTATATTGCTTTATAAGGTTTTCTTTTTCTATCTCTTGTAGATCATATTTCATTAAAAATTTTAAATTTCTTATTAGTTTTTTTATTGAATACTTCATTTTACTCCATTAGTTATGCATTAAATTAATTTATAACATCGATAACATAATTTATCTATTCGTCTGTTATTCCATAATACATAGGTATACTTAAAACTGTTCTGCTTATCTTTTCATTTATTTGTAATTAACTATGTTTAATACCTAAATCTTTATAAAATTCTTGTTCGTGCATAGGTATAGGATAATGTTTAATAGTTACAATCCCATTATCATTTAAATATTTTTTAGATAATTTTACACTAAAAAATGTTACCTGGATTTCATCTAATCTGCTGTTAACTCCTTTATAAATATGATGATGCTTATAATCAGATCCATAATTTCCTAAATCTCCAACTTTATCTGTTAATACTTTATCATTATTAGTTAAACAACCACCTGCTAAAATGATCCCTTTCATATATTAAATCCCTCCGCATCAACAATTTATATTTTTTTTATTAATTTATCCCATTCATCCCAAATAATTTCTGAAGAATATTTACACATTTCAGCATGCGCTGATTTTCCCAATTTCTCACGCAACGCTCTATTTGTCATTAGTATTTGTAACTTATCAGCAATTTCTATAAAATTATTATAACATAATAATCCATTTTCCCCATCTTTAATTAAGTCATTTACTGCAAAGCACTCTTTTATTCCAACAACTGGCATACCTATACTCATAGCTTCTCCCAATGAAAGAGGAAATCCTTCATACAATGATGTAAAGCAAAAAATATCTGCGTTCCTCATTACTTGTTCTACATTATTTGTTGCTCCGCATAATTTGACTCTATCATTCATATTATATTTTGAAATTAAATTATTTAACTCATCTGCATATTTCTTGTCATCAAATGGCCCCCAAAATTCCACACTCCAATTATTAAAATCATTATATAATAATTTAAACGCTTCTATTAATAAATGCTGTCTTTTTTCATTTCTAGATATTCTTGATATATATATTATTTTATAATTTCCTTTTTCATTATAATTTATAGTACTCTTAAATTGATTAATAGCATTAGGAATTACTATACCATTAGCATTAGGACAATATTTTTTTAAAACTTTTAATCCATATGGCAATAAAACTTGTGAAAAAGCACTTTTTTCTATAGCTTCTTTTACTTGATCAGTAGCAGTATTCAATGTAATTTCAGGATCATCATGAAACATGGAAACAACAGGAATATTTGTTTTGGCATCAACCATCAAATATTTTGTCGTTAATACTCTATGTGAGATTATTAAATCAGGTTTCTCTTTATCCAAAACTATTTTTAGATTATCTGCAATAAGATTGCCTAAAAAGTTTTCTTTCATTTCTCGGGCATAGTTTTTATTAAAAGGTCTTATTATTTCTCTTAAAATTTTACTCCTTAAAGGAAACTTTTTATCAGGTATATCATATTTTTCCCCATCAATTACTAAATGTTTTAAATTATAGCACTGTACTTTTTCATCTAATTCAAAATAAGGTTTCCCCTCTTTATTATCACTAAAAACTACACTTACCTCATAGCCTCTTTTTATAAATTCATTGGCCATATTGCTAAAAACTTTTTCTACTCCACCAATAACACCGACCATTGTTGTTATATTAGCCAATAATATTTTCATTTTTCAACTCCTAAACTTTTTATCATCATATCAACTTTTTCCATAACTTTATCAACAGTAACTGCTTCCAAGCACTTTAATCCACAGGTTTTGCGAAACTTTTTATTGCAGTTTGCAATACACTCCAAGCCACTTTGCACAATTAAAGTTTTATCATGCAGCGGTGTAAACTGCGTTGGCAGTGCATTACTGAATAATGTAATAGTTGGGCATCCAGCCGCAGCAGCAAAGTGTCCCATTCCGTTGTCAAAATTAATGAGAAAATCCATTTTACTAAAAAGTGCATTTAATTGTGTTAAGTTTGTTTTGCCGCATAAATTTAATACTCTATTTTTATCTTTAATAGAGGCAATAATCTTATTAGCAGTATCATTATCACTTTTAACGCCTGTAATAATAATATCAGCTTTATATTTTTCAATAATTTTATTTATCAATTCCGCGAACCGTTCCGGAGCCCAATTACGGGCTTCATCAACAGTTTTTACACAAAATGCAATTTTTAAATCTGCTTTTGGCAATTCGTTTAATTTACACTTGATATAATCAATATTGCTTTTTTGCGGCATTGCTAACTTGGGTTTATAAAATTTATCATCATCCGCGCCAGCAAAAAGTTTAATTAATTTTTGGAAATTTTCTGCCGCAGGATGTTCTTTACAAATATAACTTCCCCATTCTACATAATCTGTAAAAAAGAAACGTTCTATACCGGATTCATTCCAAAAAATACTGCGAGACCCTACTCTTGTTGGTATATTAGCAATCCACATCATGGCTGCCAGCCTTGTACGTGGGTCTAATGATATGGATAAATCAAAATTATATTTTTTTAATTCTTTACCCATTTTAAAAACAGCTAAGTAATCACCCTTACTTTTATAGCTGTAGGGAATAACATGCTCTAATCCATCTATGTTTTCAAATAAACTAACTAATCCGGGCTCAACTAAAAACGATACCTTGCAACCCGGATAAAGTTCCTTTAACAAAGGTATTACCGATGTTGCATGTATTAAATCGCCTAAATGCATCATTGCATCTACTAAAATATTTTTGTAAATTTTTTCAGCCATTTTTAATTTTTACCTTTCATAATATTTTAGTCCAAAAGTTTGCAATTTTTAGCCTTATTAACTGCCTTGTTATGGATTTACCTTTCATGTTCTTGCTTGGCTGCGGCATTATTTCGTCCGCAAAAGCCGTTTTCTTTAAATATTTGTAATACATATCATTAAAACCTTGATGATATGTAAATTCCCACGGCTTGTAACGCCCTGCATAATGTACAATAGCAGGGTTGCGTTTTGCTTCAAGCGCTTGCTTTCTAAAAAGTTTATTAAATAACACTTTGGGGAACAAATTATATACAGGAGGTATAATGTTCCAACGCAAATCAAGAGTCAGCCAGTTATTCATAAAAAGCTTATTCAGCGCATCCTGGTCATGATGCGGGAATTGATTTTCATTAATAATTTCTAAAATCCGCTTAGTGTAATTTTCCTGGCGCCATTTTTTTAAGTTTATCAGCAAAACACCTGAATTAAAATATGCCTTTCCTTTTGGCAAGCCTATAACTTCTTTTTTTTGCCTGCATAATCTATTAGATGCCATAATGCCAAAATCAGGTACAGCAGCCAATGCATATTTTTTTATATCATTCTGCCATAAATTTTTTATATCGTCATAAACTAATAAATCAACGTCTAAATAAATTACTTTTTCAATATCATCAGGCATAATATCTGCTAATGCAAGCCTAAAATAAGCTGCTTTGCTTACATGCCCACTTAAATAAACATTTTTAAACTGTTCTTCCGGTACAGCTATAAATTCTACTGTTGTATTAAGTTTAACTGCAGTATTTTTTAACTTCGTTATCTTTTCTGACGAAATATTATCGTTAATTACAAAAAAACAAACTTTTTCTTTTGTTTTAGCCATAATTGATGCTATAACAACGGCAATATGCTGAGCATAATTATCGTCAGAAGCAAATACGATATTTATTTTATCATTCATAAAACCATCCTTAGTAATCTAACATGTTATTATAATTTTACCACACTTAAACGTTAAATTCAGTATCTTTACTTGTTTGAAAAAAGAAATTATAATACTAATATGGGTTTTATTGACAATGTCTAAAATATAACTGAAATTTGAAAGGGCAAAACAAAGAATGGATAACAAATATTTTATTTTAATGCTTGCTTTATATATACTTCCTTATCTTTTTTACGTTTCAGTTTCGCATGGCCTAGGCCATAAAGCAGAATATTTACAACTGCGGCGATTTATACCATGTGCCATATTAGCGGTACTTCCTGTAGCTTTAGCTAATGTACCGTTAACTTCGCCTATGTTTCTAACCAGTTTTATTACCGGCATAGCCTGGATTATTACATATCCATTTTTATATTTTATAACGTACCGCAAAAATTCATCTGACTTTGGATTCCATTTAGATACTGTTTTTGGTCTTTATGTTATTGGTTGGCTAATGAGCTTGAAAATATTAGTGATTAATTTTAATTTATTTCCTTTTGTTTTTCTTCCAGTCGTTACTACAATTGAATTTTTTATCTTCATTATCCCAGTTGCTCAATGGATATATTATTATCTCTATGGTTCCTGCATAAACGAAAATGGCATGTCAATGATTCAAGAAACCCATTATAATGAAATCATTGAATTTTTTAAATCATTTTCTCCTTTATTCAATTTGATTATAGCATTTATTATAATTACTATCTATTGTTTATTTTTCTATATTAATTTATGCTATCAATCTATCAATCTAAATTTTGTCAATATCTTACTAATTTTTGCCATTACTATATTTCTTTCTACTTATTTATGGAAAGAAAAAAAAGGAGTTTTCATCCGTACTGGCATCATAGATTTATATGTTGATGTAAAATACTATTTTAAAACAACACAATTATATAAAACAAATATGCAAGAACGAATTAAAGATTTAAAGGTTACTCCTTCTACCCCCAATTTTTCAAAACCATCAACAATTATTATAGTTATTGGTGAATCTGCATCACGCGATTATATGAGTGCTTTTACTAATTACCCGACAGAAACAACTCCGTGGCTTTCTGCTAAAAGAACGGATAAACATTTTATTTTATACCCCAATACTTATTCTTGTGTTGCAAATACTGTTGCTTCATTAGAAAGAGCATTAACAGAATTCAACCAATATAACAATAAAAAATTTTACACATCGTGTTCAATTATAGATATTGCACACAAAGCTGGTTATACCACACATTGGTATAGTAATCAAGGATATTTGGGAGCATCATCAACAGCTGTAACCTTGGTTGCAAATACTTGCGGTACTTCTAAATGGACCAAGCAAAATTTAAATCAAGTGCAGTACGATGAAGCTTTACTTGAGTATTTGGATGAGATTGACCCGACAAAAAATAATTTTGTTGTTATTCATCTTAAAGGAAGTCATTTCAATTTCATTAATCGTTATCCACAAAGCTTTGCCAAATTCAGTAAACCAGGAAAATATGATTTAATACCTAATTACATCGATTCCATACGTTACACTGATTTTATTCTGCAAAAAATTTGGGAATACGGTACGCAAAAATTAAATTTACAGGCAATGCTGTATTTTTCAGACCATGCTGTAATACCTGATAAAAGACGTTCACCAAATTTTGATGGATTTGGTGTGGTTCGCATTCCTATGTTTACTTATTTTTCTGATGAATATATTGAAAAACATTTTGACATTTTTTCTGCTTTATCAGCAAACAGAAATCAATATTTTACAAATGACCTTGTTTATGAATTAGTTTGTGGAATATTAGATATTCAATCAAACCACTATGATGAAACTAACAGTTTAGCATCGCTAAAATATAAATATACTCGTAATATATTAAAAACAGCTTGCGGAGTTCTCTGGATAAAAGACGATAATAACTAAAAATAGTAATAAGGTTTTAAACCTTATTACTATTTTTTTTGCTGTAATTCATACAGCTTCAAATATTTCATCATAGTATAAATAAAATGCAGCATACTGGAATACAAACCACTCCAACCATCAATAAAACCGGCTTCTATAATATATGCCCTAAAAAATCCGTATGCTGCATGAAAGAATGCACTGCCTAAACTGGCTTTTTTATTTCGCTTATATGCATCTTCAGCCCAGATAGATGTATAATGTCCGGCTTTATCCCACCAGTCCTGCCAATTTTCATAGGTATAATGTTCAATATAACCTTTTAAACGTTCTTTAGGCATTTCACATATTGGGCGTTCATGCACTTTTCCTTCCCAATGAACTCTATCTGTACGAAATATTCTTATAACTTCATCCGGCTTAAAAATGCCATGCTTATATTTAAAGCCAAAAGCATGTATACGCCGTAGCATGGAATACTGCTTTTCTTCATTTTTAGTAAGCGCTTCTTCTATCGCAGCGATAAGATCCGTATCTAAAAATTCATCCGCATCCAGGTACAAAACCCACGGCGTTGTTACATGCTGCAAAGCAAAATTACGCTGCGCTGCAAAGTCATTATCCCACGCACGGTAAACTACTTTTGCTCTGCAGCTTTCAGCAAATTCAACCGTCTTATCTGTGCTGCCGGAATCAACAATTAAAACGTTGTCAGCACATTTTTGTGCATTTTGTATAACTTGCCTTATTGTTTTTTCTTCATTTTTAGTTAAAATTATTACTGTTAAATTATTTTTCATTATAACACCCATTTAATTATAACATAAAAAAGCAAATCTTTATTAAAATATTTGCTTTTTTACAATATTAGCTTTACAATAAAAGTATATTATTAAGATTACCTATACTTATATTAATGAATTTATTATTTAAGAAATTGGAGTATTTTATGCATAATAAAGAAATTATTCAGCTTGATGACAGTTTACTATATGGACAAGGTTCTCATAAAAAATCTTTTTTACATCCCCATAATAAGAATCTGTGCATCAAACTCGCGTACAATAAAGGGGGACAGAAGGACCTACTTCGTGAAATAAACTATATTGATGTTTTAAAAAGGCGGCATAAAGATTATAGTATTTTACCCAAATATTTTGGAAAAGTTAATACAAATTTAGGTACAGGTTATGTATTTGAAATTATTCGCGACTATAATAATGGTAGGACTCAAACATTAGAAGATTTTATAACAGATTTAAACTTATTCTCACAAAATTATAGTTTAATTGTCCGCCTTTTAAAAGAATTAAAAGAAAAACTATATAAAAACGAAATCATAACAATGGTTTTATTCCCCGAAAATATTTTATTTCAAAAAACAGATGAAAATAATTACCGTGTACGTATTGTAAACGATATGGGCAGTGCTGTTTTAATACCATTAGAATATCATTTTAAATATTTCGCCCATACAAAAATTCTCCGCCGCTGGAAAATGTTTTTAGACGTTTTGCGTAATAAATACGCATCTCATTTATCTGAAAAACTTATTGAAGAAATCAAATAACAAAACTTTTACAAAAGCATCTTTGATATAAGATGCTTTTTGCTTATTTCAATAATTGCCAATAAGCAAATTTAGTTATATAATTTATTTAAAGTGTGTTTAAGGAGCTTTGACATGGACTTTAGTTATGCAACATATAAAAATATCGTTGATTTGTTACATGAAAATCATTACGAAATTGCTGATTTTAAAAATTACAACCAATTTAAACGACCGGCAATTTTAAGGCATGATATTGATTTTTCTATTGAAGACAGTTATAATTTTTCGCTATTTGAAGATTCGCTCGGCGTAAAATCAACCTACTTTGTACTTTTGGCAACCGGTTTTTATAACCCAATGCTGAGAAGAAACCGGATTATGCTTAAAGATATGCTAAAACGCGGTTTCAGCATTGGTTTGCATTACGATACCACAGCCTACGAAGGCGATATGGCTGCTTCAATTCAAAAAGAAAAAAGCATTTTGGAAAATATTCTGGATGCTCCTGTTGATTTATTGTCCTTTCACCGCCCTGCTCCGGAAGTTTTGGAAAACAATCTCACTTTTGACGGTATGATAAACGCTTACTCTAATGTATTTTTTAAGGAATTTAAGTACTGTTCAGATTCACGCTTCTTTTGGCGTGATAATCCTATTGATACTATAAAAAGCAATAAATATGACAAACTGCAAATTTTGACCCATGCATTTGCATGGCATAGTAGTGATTTTCCCGCCGGGTATACTTATCGCAGGTTAATTGATAAAGCAAGTTGGGAACGTTATACTTATTTAACTAAAAATATACGAAATCCTGAAGAATTTATTACTGAAAAAGAAGCCATCAACAGATGGGGAATAAAAGGAGATTTTACCAATGCTTAAAATTTATGACGATTTAGTGAATAAAAAAGCAAATCTTTCTATTATTGGCCTTGGCTATGTTGGCATGCCATTAGCTGTTGCTTTTGCCAAACATTTAAATGTAATTGGCTACGATTTAAACAGCGCTAAAATTGATTTATACAAATCAGGCATTGACCCCACTAAAGAAGTCGGCGACGATGCAATAAAAAATACAACTATTCAATTTACTACTAATCCGGAAGATTTGCGCAAAGCCAAATTTCATATTATCGCCGTACCTACGCCTATTAACCAAGATAAAACACCTGATTTTAAACCTATTATCGGTTCAAGTACTATTTTAGGGCAAAACTTAACCAAAGGCTCTGTTGTAGTTTATGAATCAACCGTTTACCCCGGCGTTACGGAAGATATTTGCATACCTATTTTGGAAAAAGAATCCGGCTTAAAATGCGGCGTGGATTTTAAAATCGGCTATTCGCCGGAACGTATTAACCCTGGTGATAAACTTCATCGTTTGGAAAACATTAAAAAAATTGTTTCCGGCATGGATAAAGACACCCTTGAAGCAATTGCTTCTGTTTACGAACTTGTAATAAAGGCCGGAGTACACAAAGCATCAAGCATCAAAGTTGCTGAAGCTGCTAAAGTTGCTGAAAACAGCCAGCGTGATATAAATATTGCTTTCATGAATGAACTGGCTATGGCTTTTGACAAAATGGGTATTGATACAAACGAAGTTGTTGATGCTATGAATACAAAATGGAATGCTTTAGGATTCCGCCCCGGGTTAGTTGGCGGCCACTGCATTGGCGTTGACCCATATTATTTTGTTTATGAAGCAGAAAAACTTGGTTACCACAGCCAGATTATACTTTCAGGGCGTCAGGTAAATGATGGTATGGGAAGTTTCGTCGCTGATGCAATTATTAAACAGCTTGTTTTAGCCGGTAAAGTTGTAAAAAATGCAAAAATCGCCATTTTAGGTATTACTTTTAAAGAAAACTGCCCGGATGTCCGTAATTCAAAAGTTGTAGATATCATCAAACGGTTACATGAATATGGTATTGACCCTCTCGTTGTTGATCCATGGGCTGATGCAGCAGAAGTTGAACGGGAATACAAAATTAGATTAAATACCATGGACGAAATAAAAGAACTTGACTGTATTGTTTTAGCTGTTGCCCATAAAGAATTTGCCGAACTCGGTTTAGATAAAATCAATACTTTCTTTAGAGAAATGCCAAACGGTGAAAAAGTAATTATCGATATAAAAAATCTTTGCAAGATTGAAGAATTGCATACAAAAGGATACCGCTTCTGGCGTTTATAAAATTATTAAGTAAAAAATGGAGCATATCAATTATTGATATGCTCCATTTTTTATAATTTAAATCTTATTTTTAGTACTGTATACCAGAAATAACATTTTATTGCTTTTATAGTTTCACCATGCTTGGAATAAAATTTACCTGCTTGTTTATAATTATGGTAATTTTTAGGCTTTTTAGGCGGCAAAGGATCATCAATATTATCCCAGAAAGAAATTTCCAAATATTTACGCCATATTTTATCATATTCTGTTAAAGCAATATCCCATGGTTTTTCGCGTCCGAAGAAATGATAAATAATGCATCCTTCGGGAACTTTACTGCCATCAAATCCCAAATGATTAAATCTGTCATCAATAAATTTTATATCCCCATCCATAACAAGATTTAAAACATCCTGGTCATGACAAGTAAATTTCTCAGCCGGGACTCCCTGATAAGCAAAACATTTCTCTGTTATATTATTGGCGTCCCACTTATTTACATCAATCCATAATGCACCGGAATTAAGATATTTACCGCTATTTAAACCAAGATAGGTACTGCGCATATGTGAAGCTTCTGGTAAATCAGCTGCTGCAGCTAAAATTTTATCACCCAAATCTATTTCCATAAAAGGACGCATACTGTTAATGCAAATCAAATCAGCATCAATATATAAGAACTTATCTGTTACTTTCTTTAAAACCTTAGGCATATATAAACGGAAAAAACTTACGCGTTTGAAACGCGCATGTTTAATATGAAAATGGCTGAAAGGTTCCATATCCATAATATAGACAATGCAGTTTTGTTTATATTTTTCAGCAGTTTGTTTTACTTTTTGTAAATCTTTTTTATCTGCCTCATCCGTAAAAATATGAAAAGTAAAATTCATATCTTTATTATTTTCCAAAATAGAAGTAATAGTTACGCCTGTTGGCATAAAAAAATTAATATCTATATTAAAAGCTATATGCATCATAGGCTTATCGCCAGAGGCATATTTACATTCATATGTTTTTTGTACAATTTTTTGTTTTTCAAAATACTGCCGTGTAAATTTTTTAGCAGATTCTTCATTAATTTGTACTTTCATTTTTTACTCCTACTGACCTAGCAAAATTAAAACTAACTGCCTATCTATTTCCCAACATTTTCTCTGCTGCTTCGATAACCTGCGTTACGGTAAGGCGCGTCATGCACTGCATATCGTCGCATTTATGCTTCATGCCGCCCGCACAGCCAAGGCACGGCGGCTGAGCAGTTACAATAACGGCATCCTTGGTGTAAGGGCCATACAGCTTTGGGTTGCTCGGTCCGTACATGGCTACAATGGGTACCTTCTGGCTGATGGCAACATGCATCGGCCCGCTGTCGTTAGTAATAATAAGGCTGCACCTGCGCATGGCTGCTGCCAGCCCGCCGATGCCGAACGCACCTGTTGCAATAACAGGAACAGTTTTCATATGGCTTACGGCCTCCTGCACCATTTCTTCATCCATGGCACCGCCAAAATATACTACTTTATAGCCACTTCCTGCAAAATGGTCTGCAACTTCGGCAAAGCGTTCCGGTGCCCAGCGCTTGGTAACAACCGCGCTGCCTATATTAAAGCCTATCAGTTTATCTTTATCCGTTACGCCGTGCGCCTGCCAGAAATCTGCCGCTTCTTTAACATGGCGTTCACCCGGAAAAATTTCCAGCCCGTTATTTGTCAGGTCTTTTACGCCAAGCTGCTTCAGCACATCCAGATACATATCCGCCGCGTGCATAGTGCGGTCAAGCGGCGTAAACACATCCCAGCGCCATTTAAAAATGGTATGAGTTGTGCCGGTACGCAGTTTAACACTGGTCAGCGCATCAATAAAAGAGCATCTTTCATTAGGATGCAGGTTTATCAATACGTCAAATTTATGCTTGCTTAAATGGCGCGCACAGGCAATTAATGCCAGAATACTGTTGTCGCGCCCTTTTTTGTCGATGGTAATTACTTCATCAAGATAAGGATTAAAAAGCACTACGTCTTTTAACTTTTCATCCACCAGCATGGCAATATGGCTGTCCGGCGCAGTCTTGCGCAGCGCATGAATAAACGGCGTCGTCAGCGTTAAATCACCAAGATGCATTAAAAATGTAACCAATATTTTTTTGCCGTTAAGTTCAACCATTTGTTTCACCACGCTTTTTTGTATAATGCCCGTACACCATTTCCGGTGTAATATCGTACATACAGTGCCAGTCGCTGCAATGTTTTTTTAAGCAGCCTGCGCATTTGGCCGGGCTGATAATTACTGTACTGTTTTTGCTGCCGTATGGGCCTGTACGGTCTGCCTTGGTAGGCCCGTACATGGCTATAAGCGGCTTTTTAAGCGCCGCCGCAAAATGGAGCGGTCCTGTATCGCCGCTGATATAAAACACGCTGCCTTTAATCAGCGCTGCCAGTTCGCGCAGCGATGTTTGCCCGATTAAATTAATCAGCTTGTCCGATTGGCAGCCTTTGACGATTTCTTCGCCCTTCGGTGCATCATCCGGTCCGCCTGCCAGTACTACGCTTGCGCCGTTTTTAATAATCATCTGCGCCAGCTTGGCGTAATTTTCCGGCGGCCAAACTTTGGTTTCCCAGCGCGCACCTGGCACCATTACAACGTATTCGCCGCGCAGGCCTTTATTTTTAAGTTTTTCCGCCACGGCTTTGCTTTCTTTGGTCAAATCCGGCAGCGGAAAATGTATTTCATTTACCTCTGCGCCAAGATAACGCGCAACATCAAGATAACGCTCGATAACATGGTCTTTGCTGTGACTGCCGCAGATTGGGCGGCTGACGAACCTGCTGCCCTCGCGCATTTCGCAGTAGCCAATGCGGTTACTGCAGCCGCTGATTGCCGCCAGCACGGCGCTTTTAAACAGCCCCTGCAAATCAATCACCAAATCAAAGTGCTTGGAGTGCAGCAGCGCGCGCATTTCCTTAAAATAATGCAGTTTATCACAAAGGCCCATTTTATTAAATTTTACCTTATCAAAATAAATAACTTCGTCAATAACGGGCGGGTCAGGCAAAAAGCCTGCAAACTGCGGGTGCACCAGCCACGTTATTTTTGCCTTGGGGTAACGCCTGCGCAGCGCGTCCGCAAAGGGCAGCGAGTGCAGTATGTCACCCAGCGAGCTCATTTTAATAAGTAAAATATTTTTATATTCCATCTCACGCTATCTCTTTAACAAAATCAAGTAAACTGCCGCCTTCAAACAGGTATCCTTTAATACCTGCCGCTTCCGCGGATTCCACATCACGCGGCTTATCGCCGATTAAAAAGGCAGTATCCTTATCAATATCGTATTCTTCAAAAGCACGCAGAATCAACCCCGGCTTCGGTTTGCGGCAATCGCACTCTACGGCAAATTCCGCCACGGCGCCACCGAGAAGATGCGGGCAGTAATAAAATTTTTCTATTTTTCCGCCTGCTTCTGCAATCTGCTGTGCCATATAATTATGCAGCTTCTGCATATCGCCGACGGTATAATAGCCGCGAGCTATGCCGCTCTGGTTTGTAACAACAAAAATTGTATAACCCTTTTTGGTAAGATAGGCCAACGCTTCTTTGGCACCGTCAATCCATTCCAGATCTTCAATTTTATATAAGTAAGATTTATCAACGTTTAAAACGCCGTCACGGTCAAAAAATGCAGCCTTAAGCTTCATATTTATAATACCCACCGGTCTTGTCCAAAAGTGCGCAGTATTCGGCTACTGCTTCGTCAATATCGGTAAAGCCGCCGTCGTAGCCAGCTTCCAGAAGTTTCGTGGTATCTGCCTGCGTATAGCTCTGGTATTTGCCGCGCAAAACATCCGGGAACGGAATGTATTCCAGCGTGCCGCTGCCGAAATGCTTAAGCACGCCTTTGGCAAGCGTGTTGAAAGTATGCGCATGGCCGGTGCCGCAGTTGTAAACGCCGCTCAGTTCCGGATGGTCCCAGAAGAAGAAGTTTACTTTTACAACGTCCTTTACATAAATGAAATCACGTGTTTGTTCGCCGTTGCCGTAGCCGTCGATGCCTTCAAACAGTTTAACCTTGCCTTCGGCTTTCCACTGGTTGTACATCTGGAATACCATGGAGGCCATTTTGCCTTTGTGGTTTTCCTGCGGGCCGTAAACGTTAAAGTAACGCAGGCCAACAAGCTGGCTGCCGGTTTTGCCAAAATAACGGCGGGCATAATTATCAAAGAACAGTTTGGAGAACGCGTAAACGTTCAGTGCTTCCTCGCATTCCGGTTTTTCGGTAAAGCCGTGCGCACCACTGCCGTAGGTAGAAGCGGAAGAAGCGTAAATCATCTGAATTTTTCTGTCTGCTGCAAAGTGCATCAGGTTTTTGGTATATTCAAAGTTGTTCTGCATCATGTATTTGCCGTTGTATTCCATGGTATCGCTGCATGCGCCCTCGTGGAAAATAACGTCAATTTTTTCATGATTAAATTTACCTGCTTTCAGTGCTTCGGCAAAATCAATTTTATCCATATAATCCAAAGCCTTTAAGCCCTGAATGTTTTTAAATTTTACCATATTGGTAAGGTTATCAACGATAAGGATATCGTCGCGTCCGCGTTCGTTAAGGCCTTTAACAATGTTGCTGCCGATAAAGCCGGCGCCGCCGGTTACAATAATCATAATTTGCCCTCCTTTACAAGCTGCGCTACTTTTTCTAATAACCCGGTTGTAGAATAACCGTCCTCAAATTTTATAATCTGTACTTCACCGGCGTATTCGCGCCCGGCTACTTCTTCAGGTTTATAATCGCCGCCCTTAACCAAAATATCGGGGCGGATTTTTTTCACAAGTTCCGTTGGCGTGTCTTCGTCAAACAGCACTACGGCGTCAACGCAGGCCAAAGCCGCCAGCACTCGCGCACGGTCAAGCTCGTGGTTAAGCGGGCGCGTTGCGCCTTTCAAACGTTTCACGGAAGCATCCGTGTTAAGCCCGACAATTAAATGCCTGCCGAGTCGTGCCGCCTGCTCCAGATACGAAACATGCCCGACATGCAGAATATCAAAGCAGCCGTTGGTAAAAACAATTTTTTCGCCGCAGGCACGCCAGGTATTGGCCAACGATTCGATTTCCTGCCAGCTGAGCGTACGGTATCCGTAACCGTCTTTACGCTGCTCGGCAAGCAAATCCTTTAAAAGTTCGTCGCGGTGTACGGGGTAAGTACCAACTTTGCCAACAACAATGCCCGCCGCACGGTTTGCCATGTAAACGGCATCCTCAAGTGCCAGCCCTCCTGCCGCACCGGCAAGCAGTGTTGCCGCAACCGTGTCGCCTGCACCGGAAACATCGAACACATCAAGCGCAGTCGCAGGGGCGTTAATAATAAGCCCGTCCCGTCCTGCCAGCGTCATACCTTTTTCGCTGCGGGTTACAACTACATTTTTTATATCATACTGCGCCGCAGCGGCACGCGCCAGGCGCAAAACCGGTTCATCCTCGTTGGGCACGGTTTCATGCGCAGCTTCGCACATTTCCTTTAAGTTCGGCGTAATAAAATCGCAGCCGCTGTATTTCGTCCAGTCAGCACCCTTTGGGTCAACCAGCACAGGCACTTTATGCTCCCCTGCCGTTTTAATTACCCACTGCAGAAAGTTATGCGAGCATACTCCTTTGGCATAATCCGAAACGGCAATGCCATCCAGCCCGCTTTCAATAAGGTTTAACAGCCACTCTGAAAGGCGTTCAGTTTCATCTTCAAAAAGGTCGCCGACTTCTTCAAAATCAAGGCGCAACATTTGCTGCTTGGCGCCCAATATGCGCATTTTGGTAATGGTAGAGCGCTTGTCCGATTTTATCAGCCCGCTGTAATCAATGCCGGCTTCTGCCATCATGCCTTCAAGCAGGCGGCGGTTTTCGTCATCGCCGGTAACGCCGCCCACATAAACCTTGCATTCCAGATGCGCCAGGTTGGCAGCAACATTCGCCGCACCGCCCAGCACGGAAGTAATGCGCGTTACCTTATTTACAGGCACCGGCGCTTCCGGCGAAATGCGTTTTACGTCGCCGTAAAAATACCGGTCCAGCATTACATCGCCGATAACGGCAATTTTTAATTGTTGTATTTTTTCTGCTAAAAATTTTGTGCAGCTGAGTTGTGACAATTTATTCACCATCCACCAGTTCGCAGATTATATGGCCGATTAAAATGTGCATTTCCTGTGCTCGCGCCGTTACCGGGCAGGGAATGGCAATGCAGATGTCACATTCGTCCTTCATTTTGCCGCCGCCCTGCGCCGTCATGCCAATGCACTGCATGCCTCTGGCCTTGGCTTCGGCAATTGCTGCCAGCACGTTTTTGCTGTTGCCGCTGGTAGAAATGCCAACCAGTACGTCGCCGCTCTGGCCAAGGGCTTCCACCTGACGGGAAAACACGCGGTCATAGCCGTAGTCGTTGGCAACTGCCGTTAAGATGGAAGTATCTACGGTAAGTGCAATACCGGCAATGCCTTTGCGCTCTTTTTGAAAGCGTCCTACAAATTCGGCTGCCAGGTGCTGGCTGTCTGCCGCACTGCCGCCATTACCGCAAAACAGAACCTTGTGCCCGCCGGCCAGTGTATTTTTTATAATGGCAGCGGCATCAGCCACCTGCTGCATTATACCGCTTTGTGCAACAAGCTGCGCCAAAGCAATATGTTCTTCAAAACGTGTTTTGATGATATCCATAACTCACCTCTTACCAGTTCAGGAATTCATACTTAATATTCAACTGTCTGTCGCCGCCGTCAAAATGCTCCTGTTCATATTCAAAACTGATTGCCCAGCAGCAGAAACGGTGCGTCCAGGTATAAGTAGTTTCGTAATTTTCATGCTTGCCAGTATCGTAACGGTTAACAATAGTAAAAGTATTCTTGTCATCAGGCTTGTAGCTGATGCCGTTGCGCAGTTCGCGCTCCATATCAGGCTGGTCATAATCAAACAGGTTGCTCGTAAATTTTTCTCTGTAGTAACCTGCCCATGTATACCATTTATCGCTTATTTTCTGTCCTAATGTACCGTAATATGCCATGGTATTAGTGGTTTCATCGGTATAACTTTCATCAACCCACTTTTTGCCTACCGTTAAATCAAGGAAGGTATTTTTGCTGTTAAACAGGTAAATACGGTCATGCGTCAAAAAAGCACCGTATTCTGTATGCCAGCTTTGCCTGCCTGTTTCTTCATTTTTCCACAGGCCTCTGTGAGCATAAACCCTGTAAGTTACAGGAATGCCATCAATAAAATAATGCGGCTTATAGTAAAAACCGATATCGTTCTTTTTATCTACCCATTCATCGTCTTCTTCAAACCAGCCGCTCTGGTAAGTAAGGTAGTAATTGCGCTGGTCGTGCTTTACCTCAGCAACAGGCTTAAAATGCCCCTGGCTGTAATACGGCAAATCCGCTTTTAAAGTTGTGTTCTGATCAATGTTATAATCATAGCGCAGGCGGATATACATACCTTTGTCATCGTCGCCGTCATAGCCGATGGTAGGCATCAAGCGCGATGCACCTTCATCACCAAGTTCATTTACCCATGTGTCACGCGAATAAACGTGGGTGCCTTTAACATAAACCTTTACATCATGCGCTACCATTTTTTCTTTCGGGTAAATTTCAAAAGTCTTAGCCGTAATCAAAAGGCACGGAGAATGTTCTACTGCCGGGCAGCGTGTCATTTCGCCGCCTTCGTCCATTACCATTTTATCAGGATATATTGTGGCATGCGGAGCGCGGAAAAAGTCTTTGCCGCCCTGCCCTTCAATTTTCTTAATTTCGCCGGTTTTGCTATTAAAGTTATAATAAGCCCATTCGCCGTTCATTGTACTTTTGGGTTCCACCAGCGTGCCGCCCTGTTTCAGCCACACATCGCCGGTTTTCATGTTGCCTTCGGCACGCACGGTTTTCAAAGTTTCGTTACCCTGCGTAATTACAACATTGCCCTCGGCAACAAAATCGCCGCTTACGGAATCATAACTTGCATAATCGCCGGTCATGGTTATCGGCAAAGGCTCCGACTGCGCGGCATCAATTTCTTCGCCGCTTCTTGTTTTGCCGTCGGCTTTTACGTTTTCGGCTTCCGCCTGCGTCATCTGCCTGTCAAAATCCGGCTCGGCATAACGCCCGTCGCCGCTGGTATAGTTTTCTGCCCAGGCAGTGTTTAAGGTTGCTGCTGCCGCCAGGCATACGGCTGCCAAAAGTTTTTTATTCATTGCTCCGCTCCTTGCTGGTATATTTTCACAAATTTAATTTAAAACATTCTATAACAGTATAATTATAACACATTGTGCTATGCTGTTAAAGACGCACGGCCGCCGCACTTTTTAAATAATTGCAACATTTGCTGGCGGCGCTTTTATATTTGCCGCCTGATATGCCTGAAAACAAACGGCAGGCTGCGCCGATATAAAAATTCAACGCAGGCTGCCGCCGGTATTAATTATTTTTTCCTGTTTTCGGAGTCAAATCATATTTTTTAAGATAACGGTACAAAGTTACGCGGCTGACATCCAGCATGCCTGCCAGCTTGCTGATATTGCCGCCGGAGGATTTCCATGCCGCAATAAAGGCGTCTTTGTCGTACTTCCACGATTTTTCCAGCGTTTTATCACCGGGCAGTTTGATATTTTCCGCTTCGATAATGCTTCCCGGTGTATGGAAGAAAGCCTGCTCGATAACGCCCTGCAACTGCTTGATGTTGCCCGGCCAGCTGCAGCTCTTTAAAAGCTCCAGTGCTTCCGGCGAAAGGCGTTTCGGCGAAAGGTTGTGCTGCGCCGACATTTCCGCCAGAATATGCGCCGCAATAACTTCAATATCCTTGCTGCGCTCGCGCAGAGGCGGAACGCGGATGGTAGTATCAAGTACCAGCTCATACAAAGAACGGCTGAACAGGCCCTTGTCTGCCAGGCGTTTAAGGTTGGAATCGCAGGCAGCAATTACGCGCACATTAAGTTTTTTGCGCATGCCTGTTTCTTTATTTAAAAGGCCATTTTTCAAAGCGTCTGCCAGTTTGTCGCCCATTTCAACCGGCAGTTTTTCCACTTCGTCCAAAAACAGCGTGCCGCCCATGGAAAGCTCCAGCTTGCCTGCCGTCGGCTGATGGTCGCCGTCCTCGCTGCCGAAAAATTCTTCTTCCAGCGTGCTGATAGGCGCGTTGGAACATTTAACGACAATCAGCGGTGCGGCTGCGCGCGGGCTGGCCTGATGAATGCCGTGTGCCAGGCGCTGCTTACCGGTGCCCGGTTCGCCCTGCAAAAGAATGTTGTTGTCGCTGCGGGCAATGCGCGAAGCCTTATGCTGCAAAGCAAGGAACTCGCTCGTTTCACCAACCATGCTGTACAGGCTGTAGCGGGAACTGTAACCCGTTGCATGGGCAATGGTCGTTTTCAAGTCTTCGATTGACATGCTCATAACCAGCGCACTTTCAACCTCGCTGCCAACTTTTACCGGCATAACGGTGGTAATGTCTTCATAAGTGCGGTCCTGCGTAATCCAGGTAATTTCGCGGCGGTGCGTAGGCGTGCCCTGCAAAGCCTTTTTAATGGGAATATGCTCATAATTAAGGAAAATATCCTCAAGGTTTTCCCTGCCTTCGAGGCGTTTTTTAGCATTGCTGTTGCAGTATTTCAGCTTCTCATCCTGACCAATCCAGTAAACGGCAACCGGCAGTTCTTCCATCATCATTTTCTGGATGCTCCAGTATTCAAGCATCTTCAAATGCTGCTCAATGGCATATTTCATTGTTAAAAGCAGCGAAAGCAGAAGGTCGTACGGCAGATCATTCTGGTCCAGCGAGAAGAACGAAATGATATAGCGGATTTTGCCATCCACGCAAATCGGTGCGCTGCAGGCATCGCCGGAATGGCTGTCCTTAATCCACATTTCCGGGCCGAACATTAAAAACGGCACATTATGCTCGCGCGCAATGCTGATGCTGGAAGTACCAACATCTTCTTCAAGTACGCGCATGCCCTGAATATCTTCAATTACGCGCTGAAAGAACGGCAGGGCATAGTTTTTAATAACATAGCCATCCTCGTCTATCAGCAGCATGCTTAAATTATGGATGTTAAAATGCTGCTTGCTCTGCTCATAAAGCCCGTCAACATATTTTACAATAAATTCATGCGTGCGCTGATGCTCGACGATTTCCTCGCGGCTCAGCTTGTTGATTTTCGGCATCGTTTCATGAGGCAGTTTCATTTTGCGGCAGCGCTGCCACGATTCTGCCACCCACGGATGTACGTTGGGGTCGACAATGCCTTCTTCCATAAATTTTTTATAATATAACGCCAGTTTTTCCTTATTGCGCCTTTCGCGAATCATTAAAGCTCCCCCTTAAATATATTTAAGCTGTTTCGCCGTTTTCAATCAAAACACGGCGGGCCCCATAATAATGTTCTTTCCAGTAACCGGTGTCAAGCGAATCAAGCACCACCCCGCGCGAAGTGGACGCGCTCCAGAACTTGCCGCGGCCGGCGTAAATCCCCACATGCGAAGCGCCGCTGGCATATGTGGAAAAGAACACCAAATCTCCCGGTTTAAGTTTGCTTTTCAGCACAAAAATACCGTCCAGCACCTGTGCATCGGCCGTGCGCGGCAGCTTGGCATCATGCCTGCCGAAAACATACTGCACATAAGCGCTGCAGTCAAACCCCTTCGGCGTTGTGCCGCCGAATTTATAAGGCACGCCCTTGTATTTGGCGGCAGTTTTTACAATGTCTTTGCCGCGTACATCGGGTATGCCTTCCATTTTAAAGGCTTCCCACGAAATTTTATTATAAGTTTTGGTATCAAGCTTGCCGCTTTTTTTCAGCCCATGTTCCTTCTGGAATTTTTTAATGGCTTCGGTCATATCCTTGCTGATACGCCCGTCCTTGCGGTCAACATCATACCCCAAAAGCTCCAGCTTTTGCTGCGCCACCGTCAGCTTCCAGTCACGGGCAGGCGCCTTGGTTTTATTTTTGGCCATTGCCAGAGACGGCAGCAGGCACACCAATAAAAGGCAGCAAATAACTGTCAGCCAGCTTTTTTTGCGCATAACAGTCCTCCCTTCATTCCTAAAACGGCTTTTTAATAAAATAAATTTTTCAAAATATTACACAACGGCAAAAACGCTTTGCAAATAAGCAACTTATAATACACTTTTCGAGTATATTATAACGCATTTAACAGTTTTTGAAAAATCTTTTTTAACAACTTTGTGCTTTCTCAGTGTAAAAAAATAATCCGCAGCTCATTAATTATCCGCCATTTTAAAAATAATTGATATTTTTATCAGCATACGTATAAAAATCTGTAAAATTTACAGCCGGTAAAATGCCGCGTCTTTAAAAATTTACATTCTGGCAAATTGCACCGCCACTGTGTTTGTGCTACACTAAAAACGAGGTTTGTTTAAAATGAGAAAGTTTACATTTATTATTTTTACAATTTTAATAATGCTGTTTTCTGCTGCCTGCAAAAACGAAACCAAAGCCCCTGCACTGGGCAGCGACTCGGTTTATTTTACAGTGTACGATATTACGGCGCCTGCCGAAGGGCAGATTTTGGGGCTTATTCTGGAAAAAGGCGACCGCATCGGCAAAGAGCAGCCCCTGTTTGCCATAGACGACAAGCAGCTTGCGGAAGAAATAAAACAGGCAGATGCCAACGCAGCCCGCGCCGAAGCAGAACTGAAAATAATGCAGAACGGGCAAAGCAGCCCCAATAACGGCGCTGCACTTGCCGCAGCGCAGCAGCAATACGAGCAGGCCAGCGCCAAAGAAGCAAAAATGGCATCGCTTTATAAAATAGGCGCCATTGCCCGCAGACAGTACGAAGCGGCTTCCGCCGAAAAATCAGCGGCACTGGCAGCTTTGAACGCCGCGCAAAATGCCGGCAGCCTTGTTAAAGCATCACCCGAAGCCATTGCCCAAAAACAGGAAGAACTTAAAACCTTAAAGAAGAAATATAACGCCCTTATGCAAAAACAGCTGGCGCTGGAAACCGAAAGCCCCTGTACCGGCATTGTTGAAGAAAAATACCATAATGCTGGCGAAACCGCCGCTGCCGGAGAAAAAATCCTCAGCATCCGCGATTTGGAAAATTGCAGCGTAAACATCAAAATATCCGCACAGGCGGCGCAAAGCCTTAAACCGGGGCAAAAAATAACCGCCCATGCCCAAGGCATAAACAAAACATTTAACGGCAGTATTGCCAAAATAGAAAACGGCCTTGCAGAAATAAATATCGACAACACTTCGCTCGATTTAAAAGAAGGAACCGAAGTAACCGTAAGCGCCGTAAATTAATGGCGATTTCACAATTCTGTGTTATAATAAACTTAACAAAGCATAAAGGAGGATCTTACTATGGCATTACTTGATAAAATTGGCGAATTCGCTAAAATTGCGGCTAATAAAACCGAAGAAATTACCAAAACCATCGGCGAAAAAGCAGAAGCCGCTCTGGAGATCCAAAAATTAACATCCCTCGTAGGGAAAGAAGAAAGCAAAATTGAAAGCACCTACAAAAAAATGGGCAAAATGGTTTGGGAAAAATCACAAAACTGCGATTGCCTGCCCGATGAATTTAAAGAAGAATGTGAAGCAATTAAAGCAAGCCTTGCCGCAATAGATGATTTGAAATTTAAAATTGCCAACATTAAGGCAACTGCCTTTAACGGCGATGAACCCAAAACCACCTGCCCCAACTGCGGTGCAGCCGTAGGCATCAGCGCCAAATTCTGCAGCGAATGCGGCAGCAAAATGGAACCAGTTGAAACTGCAAAAACAGTAGAAGCTGAAGTAGTTTCCGAAAGTGCCGAACATAAAACCGAAGCGGAAGCAGAAGTTGAAGTTATTACCGAAGAAACAAAGCCGGAAGAAGCTAAACCGGAAACCGAAGCTGCCGAAGAAGCAAAACCTGCTGACAAACAATAACTAAATATTTAACCCTACAGCATTATTAACTGCGCCTCAAAAGCGATACCTGGCTTTTGCAGGTGCAGTTTTTATATTATTTTCAGAAAACATTATGGTACAGAAATGCTATAATTATATTATCTGTTTAAAATTTTATGCAGCGAGGGGTTTTAACATGCAGCAAACCAATAGTTTTAAAGGCATTGTTATGCTGTTATTATGTTCGTTTATCTGGGGCACGGCTTTTGTTGCCCAAAGCGTCGGTGCCGATTTGCTCGGCCCGTTTAGTTTTAACGGCATACGTTCTTTTTTAGGCGCATTTTTTCTTGTTCCCTGCATTGCCGTAATCGACAGGCTTTCCGGCAAACCGCTTTCCTTCTGGGGAACTGATGACAGCCACAAGCGCGGCGACCTTATTACCGGCGGTCTCTGCTGCGGCGTGCTTTTAACCATTGCCAGCACTTTGCAGCAAACAGGCATCGCTTACACATCAGCAGGCAAAGCCGGATTTATAACGGCGCTTTATATTGTTATAATCCCTATTTTAGGGCTGCTTGTAAAAAAACATGTAACTTTTATGCAGTGGGCGGCTGTTGCCGTTGCCGCTGCCGGTATGTACTTCATCTGCATTAACGAAGGCTTTTCCATCAACAAGGGAGATTTAATCGTACTTGCCTGCGCCGTAGTTTTTGCCGTGCACATCATGGCCATTGAGCGTTTTACCCAGCTTGTTGACCCGGTGCGCATGTCCGCCATTCAGTTTTTCGTCTGCGGCATGTTAAGCCTGCCGGTTATAATCTGGGCCGAACAGCCGGAGCTTTCCGCCATCACCGCGGCCTGGCTGCCGCTGGCACATGCCGGAATTATGAGCTGCGGCATTGCCTATACACTGCAAATTGCCGGGCAAAAATATGTTAACGTAATACTTGCCTCTATACTGCTGAGCCTGGAATCAGTCTTTTCCGTGCTCGCAGGGTGGATGTTCCTCGGCGAAACGCTTTCCATGCGCGAAATTGGCGGATGCGTGCTTGTTTTTGCCGCAATCCTGCTCGCGCAGATGCCCGAAAGAAAGTAACAAAACAAACATACTAATATATAAATGCGCAAACCCTCCGATACTTTAAAGTGCAGGAGGGTTTATTATCATGCGCTGTTAAATTTTATTCAACAATCAATAGCTTTATTAAAACCATTAAAAGCTATCCAACTTTTCATTTTTCTAATGCTCAATATACGAAATTTGATATTCGAACAACTTCATTCTTTTATCATTATGTACTTTTTCTATTAATTCTTTTGTTGGTGAATTGAGACAAATAATACCATAAACTTTCTTACCATTAGCAAAATTATTAGCTTCAAACCAGTCTAAATAAGCCGCGGTTTGTTTATAAGCATCATCATATCCACTGTCTTTTTTCAATTCTATAATATATAAATTTCCTTCAGAATCTTCGCACAACAAATCTAATCTTCCAATAGGTATAATATATTGCCTTCCATATTCTCCATGGCGCTTATATATTTTTAATTTTTGTCCAAATACAGGTATTTCAGCTTCAATTTTCGCAGTGAGTTCGTCTTCTAAAATTTTTTCATTCGAAAACTGTTGACGTTTAACACCAATATTTACTGCTACACTCTCACCGCTCTCTTTTTCTTGTACATCAACCATTAAAGAAGTATCTTTTTTTAAACGTGCATTTGTATATGGAAGTTTTGATACTTTCTCTTTCAATGATTTACTAATACGAAAAGTAGATTCTTTCACAAATTTCTTTGCATCAACATAGCGTCCTGTAGCAATTAACAATCTAACATAATTATTAACACTATATGGAAAATCAATATTTTTACTAATACATTCCTCAAAAATCCTCTTTGCTTCTGAATATTTTTTCTGTCTAAACAAACAATAACCCAAATTATTTAAAAGAAACTCCCGGCTTGGATATATTTCATAACATTTACGATAATATTTTTCTTCATCAGTATAATTTTTAATTTTGCCATAAGAATATGCTTGCATCCAATATATTTCATCAAGATAGAAAAAATAAGGAGTTTTTAATCGTTCTAAATATGCAACAGAATTATTCCACATTGCCATAGAATAATAAGTATATCCTAACAGTTCATTTGGTATATTAAAATTAGGATACACTTGTATATATTTCTGTAATAAATCAAGAATTTCATTATTAGTTGAAGCATTATAATATTTTCCTACAACTTTACATAATTCAGGAATTCCCAATTCTGTTTCTATATGCCGTAATTCATCTGCTACAAACTCCCAAAATCCATCAAATGCGTTCTTAAAAGGTATCAAAAAAAGATCTGACAAATCAGCTTCACCAAATGGCTGTTCCGAATAATTATTACTATTTAAAAGCAAATGAATATTTTCTTTACATTTTTGATAATCCTGTTTTAAAAAATAATAAAACGACCAGTAAAAATATGACTTTTTATCCAACTGTTTAATATTTTTACATAGTGAAATAATATATGGATGATTTATTAAATCACTACTTAAATCATATTCTATATAGTTTTTAGAAAACAAAGTTATAAGAAAGTCGCAATAACGCAAACGAATTTTTTGCTTTATTATCGATTCTTCCATCGACTCAAATTTATTTATAACTTCCATAATAGGCATATTATCAGGAAATTCTTTAATAAATAATTCATCGTCACTCATCATTTTATTGCCCTCTCTACATATTTTTTATATTCACACAAAACCCCGGCAGTAACGGCTGCCGGGGTTTAATACTGCCATTAAGCAATTAAATTTTAATGAAGTTTAAAACGCTTATTAATATGCTCCGCGGAATTTCATAGCTTCATCCAGACGGTTAAGAGCTACGATATAAGCTGCGGTACGCATGTTAACTTCGTATTTTTTAGCGGTGTCATATACCTGTTTAAACGCGCCAATCATCAACTGGGTCTGTTTATCAATAACTTCTTCTTCAGTCCAGAAGTAACGGTACAGGCACTGAACCCATTCAAAGTAGCTTACGGTTACGCCGCCGCCGTTGGCGAGAATATCCGGCACAACCAGAATGCCTTTCTTATCAAGGATTTCGTCAGCTTCCGGGGTTGTCGGGCCGTTAGCGCCTTCAACGATAATTTTTGCCTTAACGTCAGCCGCATTGTCTTTGGTAATCTGAAGTTCCATTGCGCACGGAGCAAGCACGGTAACTTCCATTGCCAGAAGGTCGGCATTGCTGATGGCTTTGCTGCCCGGGAAGTTTACTACGCTGCCGGTTGCCTGTACATGTTTTTCAACTTCGTACGGGTCAAGTCCGTCTTCATTCATAATAGCGCCGTAAACATCACTTAATGCCACAATTTTAACGCCAAGGTCGTGAATGAGTTTAGCAGTCCAGCTGCCTACATTGCCGAAGCCCTGTACTGCGCAGGTTGCTTCTTCGGGTTTAATGCCCATGGCTTTAATTGCTTCGCCTGCTGCAACCATTACGCCGCGGCCGGTAGCTGCGGTACGGCCCAACGAGCCGCCGATGCAGATCGGTTTGCCGGTAATGAATCCCGGTTCATACTGGCCTTTCAGCTTGCTGTATTCGTCCATCATCCAGCCCATAATCTGAGCATTGGTATTCATATCAGGGGCAGGAATATCCATTTTTTCGCCGATAATGGGAGCGATTCTGTCAATATAGCCGCGGGTCAAACGTTCAAGTTCTGCCTGCGAAAGTTTGGACGGGTCAACAATAATGCCGCCTTTGCCGCCGCCATAAGGCAGATTGGCAACTGCGCATTTGCAGGTCATCCAGAAAGCCAGAGTTTTTACTTCGTCCATGTTAACGCTCTGATGATAACGGATGCCACCTTTGGCCGGGCCCATAATTGTGCTGTGCTGGCTGCGGTAACCGGTAAATACTTTGGTAGTGCCGTCATCCATTTTTACAGGAATGGAAACTTCCAGAGTTCTTTCCGGGCAGGCAATAATTGCCGCCGCATTCGGGTCAAGCTTCATAACCTCAATAGCTTTGTTCAGCGGAATCTGCGCCATTTCAAATAAATTCATAATCCATGCCTCCTTTAAAAAACTTAAATATAATATATTGTACAGTCCAAGATAATTGCATATCTAAAGAGCTGCTTTCAGCTTCATTATAACTCTTGCAAATACAAGTGTCCACTTCTTTTTGTAATAAACTGAATTTTCATAAACTTGCATTCAATTTACAAATTGGTTTTAAGCTCAGGAAATTCATCATAAACTGCGCCAAAATTAATGCCGGCAATGGTTTTGTTTTTATACTTTTCACGCAAATCGGCCATGCCGTTAAGCAGATGCTTGCTTGTTATGCCGTACTCTGTTGAAAGATAGGCTTCAACAAAAGCAGCCAGGTGGTCGCATCCTTTTAACATTCTGCCGTCCACCGCTTTATAGCCATGCCCGTCTACATTATATTTGCCGTTCAATTCTTTTTCGCTTACCTCGGTGGGAACACCGTCAAGCATTACGCGGTTGGTAAACTCGTTCTGCGTAAAGTAAATAATTTCCTCATGCCAGCCCCACGGCAGCAGCGGCAGCAGTTTTTCGGCAACCTGGCGCTTTTCAATATCCTTAATTAAATCGTCAAGCCCTTCCACAGAAGTTTTAACCGGCGAAATAATGTCGCGTGTCAGCACCTCCGGCAAATCATGGAACAGGCCGCACAAAAAATCATTTACAATGCGTTCATCACAGGCGCCAAGCTCTGCCGCACAGAAATATCCCAAAATGGCAACTATCAGCACATGCCCCATAACGGAAGTTTCCGGCACGCGCGGCGACTGCGCCCAGCGTTTTTGAAAGCGCAGCTGCCCTACAAGGTCAATAAATTTGCTGGTTTTGCCTTTCAGCGATATTTTCTGAACGCCGGCCAAATCGTAATGGTCCTCGATGTTGCTTTCAATGGCAGCTTTAGTGGCATCAATGCCGTAAATTGCCTGGTTAAAATGGTAGATAATGCCAAATTCCCACTGCGTGGCAAGGTAGTGCGCCGCCCGCAAAAGTTTTTTCTCCAACCGGTTTTCTTCCGGATAATCAAACCAGCGTTTAAGTTTATCGAAAAACACTTCATCCAGTTCCGGCACGCGGCGTTCAAGCTGTTCATAAATCCAGGCGTTCAGCTTGCGCCCGTGCGCACGCATCAGCTCATGGTAAATCGGCGGTTTAATATCCGTTAAAATAATGCGGTGCATAAATTCAAAAATACCGCCTTCAATAAGCGCACGCCAGTTTAATTGCGCGCCGTGGTCCTGCTCCTCATATTTGGCAAGGATATACAAAATCATCATTTTATGCGCCTGTTTGTCCAGTTCCGTAAAGCCGTTGGGACGGATATGGTCGTTCCACCGCTGTATATGCGCACCTTCAAACAAAAACTCTATAAACTTTTTACTCAGCATTTTTTCACCCCGCAAAAAATACGCATTTTTCATGAAAATCAGCAAAATTTCCAAATTATTCTTTATGAAGTTTAATATTCTCTGTTTTTTTTGCCTCTCCTGCAGTTTTTTCAAAAAAGCATTGATTTTTTTACACAAAATTGTTTATAATATGATATCATTATATTAGTATCATGCAAACAAAATTTTTTATGAAAGGTTGTGACAACAAAAAAATGGAAGAAATGATCCGTTTGCAGGGAATTACCAAAAAGTACGGCAATAACCTCATCATCCCCAAGCTGGACCTTACCATTTACGACGGTGAGTTTTTAACGCTTTTAGGGCCTTCCGGCTGCGGCAAAACCACTTTGCTGCGTATGATTGCGGGGCTTGATACGCCTACTACCGGCAAAGTTTTCCTTGATGACGAAGACGTTACCAATAAACCGCCCTATAAACGTGATGTCAATATGGTTTTTCAGCACTACGCATTATTCCCTCACATGACTGTTGAGGAAAACATAAAGTTTGGGCTTATGATGAAAAAAGTGCCTGCCGAAGAACAGAAAGAACGTGTAGCGCAGGTATTATACCTTACGCAGCTTGAAGAATTCCGCAACCGCCGTCCGCAGCAGATGAGCGGCGGCCAGCAACAGCGCGTAGCCATCGCCCGTGCCCTTGTAAATAACCCCAAAGTGCTTTTACTGGACGAGCCGCTGGGCGCACTTGACTACCAGCTGCGCAAAAATTTGCAGCTGGAACTTAAGAATTTGCAGCGCGGCCTTGGCCTTACCTTCATTTATGTAACGCACGACCAGGAAGAAGCGCTTACCATGAGCGACCGCATTGTGGTTATGAATAAGGGCGTTATCGAACAGGACGACAACCCGGACACGATTTACCATTACCCCAACACCCGCTTTGTCGCCAAATTTATCGGCGAAAGCAACTTTTTTGAAACGGAAAGCGAAACGCTTGTTATCCGCCCGGAAAAACTCAACCTCTGCCCGGAATACGAAGACGAAGAGGCGGAAAAGCAGCATCCGGAACCCGGTTATTACGGTACCGTTGTAGACGTTGTGTTTTACGGTACCATTGATAAAGTATTTATCCGTCTGGACAACTCCAACCAAACCGTTGTGGCCTACCAGTATTTTGACGACGTTAAACGCTGGTCGCCCGACGAGCGCGTAGGCATTTGGTGGTATAAAAAAGACGAGGTGAAAGTATCGCGATGAAAAACGGAAAACTGATGGTTGCCCCGGCAATGCTCTGGTTAAGCATCTTTTTCGTTATCCCGCTTCTCATCGTAGTTGCCGTTTCCTTTGCCGGGCGCACGCCTTACGGACAAATAATTTTTGAATTCACCCTAAAAAATTATCTGCGCTTTTTAGAACCTTTATATTTGCAGATTTTTGCCGACACTCTGATAGTAGCGGTTATTACTACCGTTGCTACCATCATCATGGGCTACCCACTGGCATATTTCATTGCACGCCTGCCTAAAAAATGGCAGCAGCCGGGGCTGATTCTCGTGATGATACCTTTCTGGATTAACTTTTTAATCCGCTCTTATGCGTGGGTTATCATTCTGCGCACGCAGGGTGTTGTAAACACCTTTTTAATGAAACTGGGGCTTATTGAGCAGCCACTTCAGATGCTGTACAACGACGCGGCCGTAATGCTGGGCATGATTTACGCCCTGCTGCCTTTTATGGTGCTGCCGATTTACGTTTCCATAGAGCAGCTTGACCTGCGCCTGCTTGAAGCAGCCTCTGACCTTGGCGCATCGCCGATGACGGCTTTCCGCAAGGTTACCCTGCCGCTGACAATGCCCGGCATTGCCGCAGGCACAATTTTAGTGTTTATTTCCTCGCTCGGCATGTTCGTTGTGCCGGACGTTATGGGCGGCGCCAAATCCGCCCTTATCGGCAACCTCATCCAGAACCAGTTTCTGGCAGCGCGCGACTGGCCTTTTGGCTCCGCTCTCTCCATTGTACTGGCAGTAATGAGCCTTGTGCTGATTATCCTTTACTACAAGGCTTTGCAGTCGCAGGAAGGAGGGGCTAAAGATGCAAAAGACATGGCGTAGCCATCTTCTTCTGGCCTATTCGCTTGTAATACTGGCCTTTTTATACCTGCCTCTTTTAATTCTTGCGCTGTATTCCTTTAACGAATCGCGTATTAACGCCGTATGGACAGGCTTTACGCTCGACTGGTACGCTTCGCTGTTCCAAAACCGACGCGTGCTGGAAGCCCTTATGAACAGCCTGTTTATCGCAGTTATCAGCACCGTTGTTTCCACCGTGCTCGGCACAATTGCCGCCATTGCCCTCAACCGCTATCAGTATAAATGCAAACCGGTTATTAACGGGCTTTTGTATCTGCCGATACTGATTCCGGAAATCGTTATGGGCCTGAGCCTTCTGGTGCTGTTTGCACAGACACAGGTTCCGCTCGGTAAAGTTACGCTTATTTTAGCGCACATCACCTTCTGCCTTTCCTTTGTGGTTATTACCGTTAACGCAAGGCTTGAAGGCATGCGCCATGAACTTGAGCAGGCAGCAATGGATTTGTACGCAACGCCGTTTCAAACCTTCCGTTATGTTACCCTGCCGCTTGCCATGCCCGGCATTATCGCCGGCGCGCTGATTGCCTTTACCCTTTCCATTGACGATTTTATCATCAGCTTCTTCGTGGCCGGGCCTAACTCCACCACGCTGCCGCTATATATTTACGCAATGGTAAAACGCGGCATTTCCCCGGAAATTAACGCCCTTTCCACTCTCTTAATGTTCGCAACCATTTCGCTGATTGTAATTGCGCAGATTTTACAGCCGCAGCACAGCAGCAAAAACAAAGATTGATGCCGTAAAACGGTTCAATAAAACCAAATAAAGAAAGGATGATTTGCAAAATGAAAAAACTTTTGGTCTTTCTCGTTTCCGTACTGACCATGGCCCTTCTCCTGACAGGCTGCGGAGGTGACACAGAAAAGAAAGATGCAGCGGCAGGAGGAGAACAGCAGGTTCTCAACCTCTTTAGCTGGGCCGACAATTTTGACCCGGAGGTAATTGCCGAATTTGAAAAGCAATACAATTGTAAGGTTAATTACGACGTATTTGCCAACAATGAAGAACTTCTGGCTAAAATTCAGGCCGGCGGAGCACAGTACGATGTAATCCAGCCTTCTGACTATATGGTTGCAACCATGCTCAAACTTGATTTGCTGGAAAAAATGAACATGGATAACATCCCCAACGCCAAAAACATTGTAAGCACTTTAAAAGCACCGGTTTATGACCCCACCGGCGACCATTCCCTCGTTTACACCTGGGGCATTACCGGCATTGCCTACAACAAAAACTATGTTAAAGACGTTCCCGACAGCTGGGAAGATTTGTGGAACCCTGAATATGCAGGCCGCCTGATTCTTTTAAATGACAGCCGCGAAACCATCGGCATGGCATTAAAGAAAAACGGCTTCTCCAACAACAGCACCGACCCTGCACAGGTTGAAAAAGCCTTCCAGGATTTGAAAGCGCTTGCACCTAACGTACTTGCTTTCGATACCGATACCATTAAACAAAAATTCATTGCCGAAGAAGCATGGATTGGCACTATGTGGACCGGTGACGCAAGCTACACCCTGAAAGACAACCCCAATATCGGCTTTGTAGTACCTAAAGAAGGCGCTACCATCTGGGCTGATACTTTTGCTATCCCCAAAGGCGCAAAACATAAAGAACTGGCCGAAAAATTCATTAACTTTATCTATGACCCGAAAATCAGCGCCAAAAACTATGAATACATCGGCTACAATGACCCGAACGAAAAAGCTCAGGAATTCCACAGCGAAGAATTTAAAAATGACCCGATGCTGAAAATCGGTATGGATAACATCGACAAAGGCGAATGGCTGATTGATATCGGCGATGCACTGCCCATGTACGACCGTTACTGGACCGAACTGAAAACAGCGAAATAAGGTTATTGTAAAAATTTAAAAACTAAATGATAAGTTAATTAAAACCTCCGTTTCGTCAACAATCGAGACGGAGGTTTTGTATTTTAATTAAAAGTATATAACTGCTTTTTATCATAACTAACAGCTAATTTATATTATCAATTTACACTGAACAAACTTTTAGTATGATAATCTACATCAACAAAATTATACTTTATAAACTCAAATTTTGTTCTATTATTTCTATAATAATTCTCAGCACTATCACAAATTAAATTACATAATGAAACAATATTTATACTTATCTTTCTTGATCTAATATTATCTTTGTTATAAATCTCTTCTACACAATATTGATATTGCTGCCCCCTTTTAATATTAACTTTAACTAACTCAAAATACTCAACATCTTTTACACAATTCTCAATATTTGGTGTTACTTGATGCAAAAGATTACAACGTAATTTATAAATTATATCAGCATCAACACCTTGCATAGCTGAATATTCATATTCACCAAATCTTCTACTATTAACATATTTTTCAATCCATTTTTTATATCTATTACTATTTGATTTTTCCTTCGGAAACTCAGCTTTTCCACAAGCATCCGGTAAAGTTAATGTACCCATAAGAGCAATTATATATAATTCATTATTTAACGCTGTCCTTATTTCTTTTATTATATTTTCAATCATTTATCAAATCCTTTAGTTCAACATTTTATTATTTTCATATCTTCTTCTATAATACTCCATTGTCCTATAATCCAATATATCTTTAAAATGATATTTAAAAGCTATATTATCTATTACAGGGCGTAATTCTTCTCTTAAAGAAATAGTAAAACCTTCTTTTTCTATGAAAAAACCTTTACCAGATGCTTTCAAAAAATGTATTGGCATTGTTTTAGCTTTTTTCAAGTGAAACTTATCATCTAACTCTTTATATTCATCATAACTATAATTTGCTACTAAATCTCTCCAATTTAAATCTTTATCAAAAAATTCTTTCCAAGCTTTTAAAACATCTTCGTCTTTTAATTGCATTTTTATATTACCATGATTATAAAAAGCATATAAAATTGGCATTTTATATGCTTTCTGCATATCCGTAGTTTCAATTAGCTGTAAAAATTCTCTGCCTATACCTGAATATACTTCTTTTTCTAATTCTGTTAATTCATTTAGTTCTTGCAAGAAGCTCAAATATTGCCTAAATGGATTTTCTTTTGAATTTTTCATACAATACTCATAAATATCACTATCCATATATGTAAATAATTCTATTCTTGTAGGAATTCTACCATTAAGCAACTCTTTTACTTTATTATATTCGTTTTGAATCTTTTGCTTAATATTCAGATGCTTTTTCTCAAATTCCTTAAATAAATCAATTAATCGCATATCAAAATCTACTATACAATTATCGGGATATTCAAAATCGATATATTCAGATACTTTTTTATTTGTATTTCCTCTTTCTCCACTTAAAAGTAATGTTGATTTACCAGCCTTTTCATAATTTCCTATAAAATCTAAAACATTTAAAAAAAGTTTATTACTATATTTTCTTAACCCTCTTCCTAATTGCTGTAAAAATACTACAGGAGATTCTGTTGGTCTTAAAAACATAACCATATCAATAGACGGTATATCTAATCCTTCATTAAACATATCTACAGAAAAAATTACTCTTATTTCATTATTTTTTAACTTTTTCACGGCGATTTCACGTTCTTCTGAATATAAACCATCAGCATTACTATAAACAGCAACCGAAGGTATACCACGTTTACAAAATTCTCGTGCCATTTCTTCTGCATGTCCTCTTGAACAACAAAATCCTAATGCTTGTTTAGATTTATATTTTTGATAATATTTAAAAATTAACTCATAACGCTTATTATTATTTATATATAATTTAGTTAAATCTTTTTCGTCATACTTGCCTTTAACCAATTTTAAGCCACTATAATCTGTTTCATCATAAATGCCATAATAATGAAACGGCACTAAAACCCCTTTATTAATGGCATCTTTTAAAGAAATTTCATAAGGTACATTATAATCGCACAATTCATATATATTTTTTCCGTCTAATCTTTCTGGAGTTGCAGTTAAACCTAACATAAATTTAGGTTCAAAATATTCTACTATTTTTTTGTATTGCTCAGTTACAGCATGATGAAATTCATCAATCACAATATAATCAAAATAATCTTTAGTAAAATATTTTTCATTTAAATATTCTGTTCTCCCTAATGTCATTACAGAAGCAAAAATCATAGATTTATCTATTGCCTTTTCTTTACTATAAAAGAAGCCATAATCATCAGATTTACGTACATTTTTAAAAGCTAAAGCTGCTTGTTTTAATATTTCTTCTCTATGCGCAACAAATAAAACTCTTTTATAATTAGCTGAATCAAATGCAGCAAGATAAGTCTTTCCTACCCCTGTTGCAGCATGCACCAAACCTTTTTTCGCACCTTCAGCTCTACTGTCAGATAAAGCATACAATGCTTCAATTTGTACCCCTCTTGGTTCAAACACTGTTATTAGTTTTGTTTCTTGTTCTTCTTGATTTTCTAAATCTTTTACTAATGCTGGTTTATGCCAGCTTTTTGAATACCTATAAAGTTCATTATCATCTATAACTATTGAATGATTATAAAATAAATCTTCAAATACATTAAAAAACAAATTAAAACTTTCGTTGTCTGTAATATCATTAAATCTATAATTCCATTCTATACCAGAAGTTAATGCACTAAAAGATATATTAGATGAACCTATAAATATTTCACTATAATTTTCGCAGTGAAATATATAAGCTTTTGGATGAAAAGAACGTGATTTATCATTATAAAATCTTAAATCAACATTTTTGCCTAATTCTTTTTTTACTAAATACAAAGCTGATGGCTGAGTTATTCCAAGATAATTACCAGTTAATATTCTTACTTTTACACCTTTATCTATAGCAAGTTTTAAATCATTTAAAATCAATCTAACCCCTGATTCCATTAAAAATGATACTATTATATCTATGCTGTGAGCTTTTTTTATACTCTCTTTAAGTTGATAATAAAGTTGTCTATTTATAAATTTATCACCTGTAATTACATTAATTTGTTCCATATTTGTTATACAAAATTTTATTTCTTTTTCCTCAAAATTAAATTCAACCATTTCTCTTCACTCCGTCCGGGTCTAACATCCGCCGTAACCCATAATTCTTCTACTGTAATATTATCATATTTATCAATAAAATCAGCAAATTTAGCTTCATCCATATTTGTAAAATATCTTCCGTTTCTATTCCCTTCTAAATTTCCATATTTAAACGAAGTGTAAATAACACCATTAAATTTCAATGCAGTTATCATTTTTAAAAATACATCTTTTAAATCTTTCATATTCAAATGTAATATAGATGCACAAGCCCATATTCCATCATATTTTTCTTTCTCACATAAATCTTGAAAATACATATGTTTTACGTCTATCCCAGTAAATTTGCTTGCCAGTTTGCACAGTTCCAAAGAACCATCTATAGCATCAACTTTAAAACCATTTTCTAAAAAATACTTAGTATCTCTACCTGAACCACAACCAAAATCAAGTATATATGCATCCTTTGCTAATTTATTAATAAATTTATTCTGAACTTTTACAAAATCAACATTTATTGTTTCATTAACAAATTTTATTGCATTTTCATCATAATAATTTAAGGTTTTTTTATCCATAACTAATCACGTCCTTATTTTATTCATATTTTTATTATATCAATTTTTGTATTTGATTGCTAAAGTATTCATACAAAAAATCCGTCAAAATCCGAAAAACGCTCTGACGGATTTTTATTTACTTAACAATTTAGTCTTTAATTTGGTCTTGACACGAAGAACGCATTAAAAAACGCACTTACAATCGCTTGCAAGTGCGCATCTTTACTGGTGATCCCGGGCAGATTCGAACTGCCGACCTACCGCTTAGGAGGCGGTTGCTCTATCCTGCTGAGCTACGGAACCGAATATTAACTTATTAAGTTTATCACAATTTTAAGCAGCGGCCAATTATAAATTATCCATTGCTCCGGGAGGCATGCTCCACTCTACCCTTACACCGGTATTGAACCATAATCTGCCAAGGCAGTTTTTAAAGTTTTCCAAACTGTCAAGCGGCATTAAAGTTTTGGTAACAAACTGACGGATAGTTTCGCCTTCAGGCAAATCAAGCGTTAAGGGTTTGCTTAAAAATTCTTCTACCCTTGCTTTGGCTTCCGGAACATCCAGCACGACATTGGCGGTTTTGGTTTCCGGGTCATATTCTACATAACCATAATGAGCATGGTGGTTTAACGTAACAGTAAATTTTTCCATAATATACCTCCGTTCAGTATATTATAGCAATTTATCGCTTATTCTACAATAGGGCACTTCAATTAAAGGCTGTTTACAGCCGAATTTTGCAGTAAGCTGCCTTTAACAGATATTTTTACGGCATTTCACAAAAATTTTAATGTTAGCAATCTCTAACAATTAATAATAATTATTGACAACTTGCCTGTGCTGTGTTAAAATCATTACAGTAAGCGGTTAGAACGAACCGCCATGATAATTTTAAAATTTGTACTTTATGGAGGAATGAATAATGAAAAAATGGGTTTGCCAAGTTTGTGGCTATGTTTATGAAGGTGAAGCTGCTCCGGAATACTGCCCGCAGTGCAAAGCTCCGGCTTCCAAATTTGTAGAAATGAAAGGCGAAATGACCTGGGCTGCTGAACATTTTGTTGGCGTAGCTAAAGACGTTCCCGAAGATATTAAAGAAGACCTGCGCGCTAACTTCAACGGCGAATGCAGCGAAGTAGGCATGTACCTTGCTATGAGCCGTGTTGCTTTCCGTGAAGGCTATCCGGAAATCGGCCTGTACTGGGAAAAAGCCGCTTTTGAAGAAGCAGAACATGCTGCTAAATTTGCTGAACTGCTCGGCGAAGTTGTTACCGACAGCACCAAAAAGAACCTTGAAATGCGCGTAGAAGCTGAAAACGGCGCAACCGCAGGCAAAACCGACCTTGCAAAACGCGCTAAAGAACTCGGTCTTGACGCTATCCATGACACCGTTCATGAAATGGCTCGTGACGAAGCCCGCCATGGCAGAGCATTTGCAGGCCTGCTCGCTCGTTACTTCAACAAATAATTAAATAGTTGTTTAAGCAATAAGCAAAAAAACTCCTGTTATCCACGGATAGCAGGAGTTTTTATTTTGCCGTTTTAATACGGATAATAGTTGATGACCATAAATTTTACTTTAATCTTGCCATCGTTAATATAAGTATGGTTAACAGAAGAACTGAACACAAGCGAATCACCGGCATGGAGCTCATAAACGGCGGTATCTGTTTTAAGAGTAAGTGAGCCTTCGATAACATAAATATATTCCTGCGCCCTTGGCGAATGAGCGATTGAAGCATTGGCGCTTTCTGCGTCAAGTTCGCAGTAAAACAGTTCAAAATTACGTTCCGGCGCGGTAGAAAAATAGCAGTGAACGCGGTATACGCCCGTTTCATCACTTTGCTCTGCCGTATCGCTTCTGCGAACTACGGTGCCGTCCGGCTCTTTAACTTCCATCAGGCGTGTGTACGGCACGTTCAGCCCGTTGGCAATTTTCCAGATAGTGTTAATGGTAGGGTTGCTGCCCCCTTTTTCAATATCCGACAAAATCGCTTTGCTGATGCCGGATAGTTTTGCCAGCTGCCCCAGCGTCAGGCTGCGCTCCGTACGCAGTTTATTTAAGTTAAACGCGATAATTTTCCCTAAGTCCATAAATTCACCTTTAACGTTTAATCTTTATCCTTGTCCGCTTTAGCAGCGTCATTGGCATTAGCTACCGGCGCCCATTCGCGCAAAAGCTGGGCACAGCCGTTGGCATAGCTCCCTGCATCGCCAAAGCCTGCGGCATAGGCATCCTGGTTATATACGGTTAAAAGCTGAACGTCTTCATAGTACAGCGTTGCACTGCTGCCGTTGTCGTACACAATAAAACGGTATGGGTCAACAGGCCCGCGCTGACGCGCCACATACAGCGAACCTGCCAGCATATAGGCACGGTATTCCGGCTTGTCGTTGCCCACGGTCTGGGTAATGTTAAAAGTCCAGTCGCCTTCGTGTACGGTTGCCGTTCCGTCTTCATGCACCGTAATATCGGGATGAGGGTCTAACTTTTTAATTTGTTTCATAACGCGTTTCAGGCGTTCTTCCGGTTCCGGATGGCTGCTGAACAGGCCATAGCCCGGATTGCCTTTTTCTTTGGCCAAATCTTCCAGTTTATTAATGGTAAGCACCATGCTGTACGGATTGTAGCCTGCCTTAACGCACAGATTAAAACCTTCCTTATCGGCGCCGCGTTCATCGGTGCGGCTGTAACCTGCTGCCAGTGCCTGCGAGGCGAGCCCGGTAAGCCCCATATCACCCTTGGTGGCAACAGCCAGCAAAAGGGTTGTTAAAAGCTGTTTTTCAATCTGGTGTACGGTATGTTTTTCAACAATATGGCTTACTTCGTGCCCTAAAACGCCTGCCAGTTCAGAATCGCTCGGCATGTAATCAATAAGCCCTTTAAACACATATACAAACCCGCCGGGGCAGGCCAGTGCGTTAACCTCGTCGCAGTTAAGCACCTTAAAGGTATATTCCAAATCCTGACGGTCGCTTACAGCCACAAGGCTTTGCCCAATGCGGTTCACACGTTCCTGCAGTTCGTAATCCTGCACAACGCCGTACTGAGCTTCCAGCGCCATGGCGGTTTCGCGCCCCATCTCAATTTCCTGCTGCTTGCTTATAATACCGGCTTCTGCCGGAAAAGCAGTGCCAAGCAGTAAATAAAAGGCAAACAGCAAACCGGCAAATAACTTAAAAATGTTTTTTAATGCCATTTATATCTCCCCTTTTTCGTGCATGGCAGCAATTTCTTCTTTGGTATAGCCCGCGCTTTCCAGCACCTCCTGCATATGCTCGCCCAAATAAGGCGCGCGTTTGCGGATAGTGCCCGGTGTATCAGACAGCTTCGCCGCAGATTTTACATAAGTATAATTTCCGAAATCTTCTTTTTTGGTTACAAGCATCTGCGACTGTTCCGTCGTTAAGCTGCTGTCCAAAGCCTCCTGCAAGGTGCGGATTGGCGTTACGCAAAACTCGTCTTTACCGATAAGTTCCAGCCACTCAGCCTGAGTTTTACCTGCAAAAGCAGCTGCCAGTTTCTCTTTTATTTCTGCCGAATGGGCAAAATCAAACTGGCGGCTTTCAAGTTCCGGCAGGTCAATCAACCTGCACATTTTCTGCCAAAACTTAGGCTCAATAGTGCCGATGCTTAAATAACGGCCGTCCTTTGTTTTGTATACGCTGTAATAATGCGATGCCGTGCGCCCGAAAGAAGGCATGCCGGTTTCGCGGCAGCCGATGACGCTGCTGATGGCCGTAATTTCCGCATTGATTGCCGAGCTGTACAAATCAACGTTTACAAGCTGCCCTTTACCGGTGCGCTCGCGGGCATACAGTGCCATTAAAATACCGCTGATGGCGTTTAAACTGCCGCCAAGTGCCGCCACCTGCACCGAAGGCACGCTTATATCCGTTCCGTCTTCCGGCGCTGCCACACCGGCAAGCCCTATAACATTAAGGTCATGCGAAGGCATGTGTTTATATTTTCCTTCCGGCCCGAAACCGGTAATGGAACAATAAATAAGCCGCGGGTTAATTTTGCTTACGCTTTCGTAATCAAGCCCCAGCATTTTTAAATACCCGGGGCGGAACCCTTCCAGAAATACGTCTGCATCTTTTAAAAGGCGCAGCAAAACTTCACGCCCGGCAGGCGTTTTTAAATTTACGGTAATGCCTCGCTTGTTGCGGTTCAGCATTAAATGCCAGTAACTCATGCCGGGTTCTTTAGCCGGCGTAAAGCCGCGGGTAACGTCGCCCTTTACATCTTCAACCTTAATTACGTCCGCGCCGAAATCGCCCATAACCATGCCGCAATACTGCCCCGGCAGCCATTTGCTGAAATCAATTATTTTTATTCCTTCCAAAGCCTGCATAATTATTACCCCTTTGTACAACAAACAATTAATATGCTATATACTTCTACGCCATACGGTGTTTTCCTTTTTATCTTGCGGCAGATATTACAAACATGTATAATATTATTGTATGAATTATTATAAAAAATATTTTTGTCATTTTCATGTTCCGGAGTGATTTTTATGAATATCCATAAATTAACGCTGGCGGCGCTGCTTGTTGCCATAGGCACTTTAAGCGCGCATCTGGTTTATATACCGGCAGGCGCTTCCAAATGCTTTCCGGTTCAGCATGCTATAAATGTACTCTGCGCAGTTATTTTAGGGCCTAAAGAAGCTGTTTCCGTTGCTTTTGTTATTTCCTGCCTGCGCAATATGGCAGGCACAGGCTCGCTTTTGGCATTTCCCGGCAGCATGATTGGCGCCTTCTTAGCCGGGCTTGCTTACCGCCGCTGGCATAATACCGGCGCGGCCATGCTTGGCGAAATTTTCGGTACCGGCATTTTAGGCGGTTTGGCAGCGTGGGTTATTGCCTGGGCAATATTAAACAGCAAGGCGGCAGCCTGGTTCTTTGTGCCGCCGTTTTTAATCAGCACCATGGGCGGCAGCATAATTGCGGGGCTGCTCATTAAAAGCGGCATTCTTACTCATCTTATGCCGGCTTCATTTTCCGGCAGGGCAGGTAAATAATGGATTTTAATCTTGATAATTTTCTTTCGCAAATTTTATATGTTTTAAGTGGCTTTTTATTCGGCATTTTCGCATCGCGCTACAGCGTGCTGTCCTGGCGCACCATCCGCGCGCACGGCATTTTTGCGTCGCTTTTGCAGGTATGTATTCTGCTCATTGCGTTTATTGCCTTTCCGCTGCTTTTTTCTACCCGTACGGTAATGGGCAGCTTTGTATATTACGCTGTTTTGCTTTTCTTTTTCAGCAAGGGTTACAACAAGAGGTGAAATTATGAACGAAACTACTGAAGGTAAACTGCATAATTTAAAACTGGATGTGCCCATTGCAGAAAAATTTGTACAGCCCATGGCCGATACTTTTAAAGTTCTGGGTGACCCTACACGTATCCGTATTCTGGCTTTGCTTGCCGAAAACGAATCCTGCGTAACGAATATTGCCGAATCGCTGGAAATGACGCAGTCCGCAATCTCGCACCAGCTGCGCCTTCTGCGCCACGCAGGGCTGGTTAAGTTTACCAAAACCGGCAAGGAAGTTATTTACAGTCTTGACGACAACCACGTTTTAACCCTGTTTGCCCAGGCGCTGGACCATATCAAGCACAGGGTATAATGCCATAAACACAAAGAGCGTATGCTTTAAGCACACGCTCTTTTTATTTTACCTGTATTTTTTCACCGTCCGGCGCTGTCAGCCAGATATCATTAATATGCACGCGCCCCTTAACAATTTCAAAAGCGTCGCTTGTAACTTCGCCAAGCGGCGTTTTTATTTTTACATCCGTAAATTTCAGCACGCCATGCCTGTCATTAAATTTGCCGGAAATCTGCTCAAACGGTATCAGGCTGTATGTACCCGCGCCGCTTGTAAAACTGCCGTAAGTAAGCACGTTTTTGGGGTTGCCGTCGCTGCGCATTTTTAAATCGAGCTCCACGCGGCAGTTAATTTTGCTGGTTTTGGCAGCAATGGACGCCATTAAATCATGCCCAAGCGCATCAATGCTGTAACCGCGCGTATCTACATCATAAGCTCCGGTTGCTTCCACCGTGCCGCCGTAAATGCCGCCTGTTACATTGCTGAAATCAATTTTGCCGTCTTTATAAAAGAAATCGCCGTTAACTTTGTAAAAACGCAGTGCCGGTATATTAAGCTCTAAAAATTCAATTCGGCCGTCGATAGAAGGCCCGGAAAGCGGCCCTGTTGCATGCCCGTAAACACTGGCGGTATCTTTAACCTTGCCAAGGCCAAGCGATTCCGGCACAACATTTTTCATGGAAATATACAAATCACACTGCGGCTGCCCGCCGTTAAGCAACAGTTTGCCGCTTATGCCCAGTTCGTCGCCAATCATCATGCCGCCAAAACCGGCTGCGGTAATTTTAAGCGCCGCCTCCTGCGGATTAACCGTGCGCACAGCAGCGTTAACGCCGCTTAAAACAAAATAACGGTGCCTGTAACTGGCGGTAATAGTACAGTCATTAATTTTTATGCTGCTTTGCGGCAGATTTTCAGGCAAATTGATATGCAGCCCTTTATGATGATTTTTTGTTTCCTGCCCTGCGTCCTTTTTCTTTTCCGGCAAAAAAGCCGGGCGCATATCTTTATTGAAGCGGATGGCTATTACAGGGTGGTTAAGTTCCGCTTCTTCAAGGCTGTTTAAATTTATACTTCCGGTAACAACATCCCACGGTTTAACTTTAAAGCGCCCGTCCGGCACAAATACAACCGGTTCGCCTTCAGCGTCCAGCCATTTCAGCCCGCGGAAGCCAACATTGCCCCACATATCGGCCGTAATGCTTTCAACGGCAACGCTGCCTTCAAGCGTTTTCTGCCGTGCCATTTCGGCATTAAAAATTTCGGCCGCATGTTCGCCCGCCAGGCGGCACAGCCAGAAATATACACCGGTTACAACAAGCGCGGCCACAATAATGCCAATATACAGTTTAGGATGGTAAAATTTTTTAAGCATACTTACCTCAATCAGTTTTCCTGATTACAGTATAAGGTATTTGCGCCGGTTAGTAAAATTTTTAAACAAAAAACGGGCCCGCATTTAGCATTACTGCCGAAACAGAGCCCGTTTAAATTATTTATTTTTAATTATTTCTTCCATTTGCAGTGGTCGGTTGCGCCGCTGAACTGGTTCAGTCGGAAGGAATTTTTAAGTGCCACCGTAATAAATTCCTTGGCTTCTGCCAAAGCGTCCTTAACGCTCATTCCTTTGGCAAGCCCTGCGGTAATGGCTGCCGAAAAAGTGCAGCCTGCGCCGTGGTTAAAGCAGCCGGGAATTTTCTTTTCGGTATTAACAACATAGTTTTTGCCGTCATACAGTACGTCTACCGCTTCATCGCTGTTATTGCGCGAGCCGCTTTTAATAACAACATAGCCTGCGCCCATTTCCTGAATGCGCGCCGCAGCTTCTTTAATTTCGTCAAGCGTTTCCACCTTATCCATACCGGCAATATACGCCGCTTCCAGAGTATTCGGCGTAATAACGTCGGCACGGCTTACCAGCACTTCTTTAATGGCTTTGGCTGCTTCCGGCACCATAATTGCATCAATGCCCTTGCACACCATTACCGGGTCAATAACAACGTTCTTTAAACTGTATTTATCAATGGTATCGGCCACCAGCTGCACCAGTTCCGCACTGCCGAGCATGCCTGTTTTCATGGCGTCAATGCCGATGCCTTCCACAATGGTTTTTATCTGTTTTTCAATAACATCCATGCCGATTGGGTACATCTCGTGGTCCCAGTTGAGCGGGTTCTGCGCCACAATAACCGTCAGCGCCGTCATGCCGTACACGCCCATCGCGGTAAATGTTTTTAAATCTGCTTCCATGCCTGCGCCGCCGCTTGTATCGCTGCCGGCAATAGTCATAGCCTTATGTAATGCCATTTTAAAGCCCCCTGTAATACAAAAAATTTATGTTTTTAACACAGATATTATGATATACTAAAACTGTTATTAAAAAAATATCCAGAATTTCCAATTTTAAAGGGGACAGTTTATGCTTATAACCTTGCCGCAGGCAGATAAAAAAGATTTTCCGCTTTATCTGCGCCTGATAAACGAAATAAAAAGCAAAATACACAGCGGTGAAATTGCAGCCGGAGAAAAAATGCCGTCGCTGCGTAAACTGGCACACGATTTGGAAGTAAGCCGCACCACGGCAGAAGCGGCATACAGCCAGCTTGTTGCCGAAGGCTACCTTATTGCCAGCCCCAAACGCGGTTACTTTGCGGGCAGCATAGTTTCCCGCAAGCCGCAGAAAGTTCTGCCGCTGCAAAAGCCTTCTGCCGCAGCAGTGCGGTATGATTTTGGCAACAATTATATCGACAGCAGCCTTTTTCCCGCCTCGCTTTGGAAGCGCTGCCTTGGCCATGCCCTGCAAAATTCGGCACTGCTCGCCGGTTACGGCAACCCGCAGGGCGAACCCTACCTGCGCAGCACGCTAGCGCGTTACAGCCACGAGGCGCGCAGCGTTATCTGCACGCCGGAACAAATAGTTATTGGCGCCGGTATGCAGAGCCTGCTGCAAATACTTATTGACGTGCTTGGCGCTTTGCCGCACACAGTTGCTTTTGAAGAACCCGGCTTTACCAAAGCGGAACATATTTTTGCAATGAGCAGCTGGCAGGTGCGCCATTTTAACACCGAAAACCTGCATAACAAACTGCCGCAGCTGCTTTATGTAAGCCCCTCAAACCCGTACAAGGGGCGCTCGCTTTCACCGCAGGGCAGGCTTGATTTACTGCGCTGGGCACAGCAAAACAGCGCCTACATTTTAGAAGACGATTACAACGGCGAATTCCGTTATTTTTCGCACCCCATTTCGTCATTACAAGGCATGAGCGGCGGGCAGAATGTAATTTACTGCGGCTCTTTCTCGCGCATTCTGCTGCCAAGCCTGCGCATAAGCTATTTGGTGCTGCCGCAAAACCTGCTGCCCGTTTATAACCGTATCAAGCATTTGTATAACCAAACTTCCTCCAGCATTGAGCAGTTTGCCCTAGCGGAATTTATTGCCTCCGGCGGGCTGCGCCGCCACATAAAAAAAATGCGCCGCCGTTATGCCGTAAAAAACACTTTGCTGCGCACTGCCCTTGCCAATATTTTCGGCAGCAAGGCAAGCATTATGGCTTACGAATCCGGCCTGCATATCCGCCTGGCGGTACACGCCGCTGCCACGGCAGAAGAACTTGCACAAAAGGCCATGTTAAAAGGCATTCACATTCTGCCAGTTAAAGCGGCCGAAAGCAGCAGCCCGGAAATTTTGCTTTCGTTTGCAGGCATTGCCGAAGAAGATATTGAACCGGCGCTTTTGGAATTGAAAAAAGTTTGGCAGTTATAAAAAATGCTCTCTTTTAAGCACGCAGCTTACAAAGAGAGCATTTTACTTTATTTAATAAATATTTCCCAGCACAAAACCGCAAGCAAGCCCGGCACGCCGAAAATACCGGCGATAAGCGCTTTGGCAACAGTTATTTTCAGCCCGAAGCCCACGGCTGCACCGATAAGGTTTACCAGCCACAGCGCAGCGGCGCCGATAACGCCGTTCCACACCAGCTTAAACGGCAGCGATAAAAATTTAACCGCTATCAGTAAAATTAAAACGCCGGCAATAAAAGGCAGCGAGCCTTCTATCGTTGCAGAATCGAGCCCCTGCACAGCGTCAATGGCTGCCGTGCCGATTTCCCTGACTGCGTTTTCCGCATCCTGTATTTCCATTTTTTATCTTGCCTTTCTTACAGACGCAGCCTGTTCTCCAGCGCGCGCGCCAAAGTCAGTTCGTCGGCGTACTCCAAATCGCCGCCGACAGGCAAACCATGCGCAATACGGCTGGTTACCACGCCCAGAGGTTTCAGCAGCTGCGCCAGATAAGCCGCCGTTGCTTCACCCTCCACATTGGAATTGGTCGCCAGAATTACTTCTTTTACTTCGCCCTGCTGCAAACGGCGCAGAAGTTCCTTAATCCGCAGGTTATCCGGTCCAATGCCATCCAGCGGCGACAATGCGCCGTGCAGGACATGGTACAGGCCTCTGTATCCGCGGCTGCGTTCCATGGCCATTACATCCTGCGGCTGTTCCACCACGCAGATGGTGGTTTTGTCGCGCCCGGAGTCGCTGCATATGCCGCACTCCGGCTTGTCGCTTAAATTATAGCAGGTACGGCACAGGCATACCTGGCGTTTGGCATCAACCAAAGCAGCAGCCAGCCGCTGCACATCCTCCGCCGGCATATTAATAATATGATAGGCAAGGCGCAGCGCCGTTTTGGAACCAATGCCCGGCAAACGCCGCAGCTGTTCATGCAGGTTTGCCAGCGGGCGTATCAGGCGCGCCATATCAGAACATGCCCGGCAGTTTCATCCCGCCAGTAATTTTGCCCATTTCTTTTTCGGTCATTTCGTCTACTTTGCGCATTGCTTCGTTAATGGCAGTAGTAACCAAATCCTCCAGCATTTCCACGTCTTCGGGGTCAACTGCGCTGGGAGCAATGGTAACCTTTTCAACGGTTTTGCGGCCGGTTACAACAACGGTAACGGCACCGCCGCCGGCAGTTGCTTCAACAGTGCGGTTTTTCAATTCTTCCTGCATTTTCAGCATATCCTGCTGCATTTTCTGTACTTTTTTCATCATACCCTGCATATTTGCCATTCCGGGATTAAACATAAATAAATTCCTCCTTAATTTTACTGATTACAGTTTCTGCAATGTTCCGCCAAAAGCTGCCATGGCTTTTTTTACCACCGGCTCAAGTTCTTCTTCCTGCTCTTTTGCAAGCGCCGGTGCAGGCGGTTTTTGCACAAGTCCGGCTTCTTCAACGCAGTTTAAGCGCACCTCACAGCGTGCAAGGCGCAGCAAAACGGCTTCAAAAGCCTTTTTATAATCATCGGCATTCATGCGCTTGCAGTTAAACTTGTTTTTAAAAGCAACCGTTAAAATACCGTTGACATAGCTTACTGCACGCCCACCGGCAGCACAGGCCACCATGGAGCGTTTCTTTTCTGTTTTTAAAATTTCAAGCACCTGCTGCCACAAATCTCCGGCAGCGGCATCTGCTTCTATAATTGGAGCAGGCTCTGCATTCTGCACCGGAGCTGCTTTTTTTACAGGCACGGCTTTAACAGGTTCAGCCGCGGGCTGATAATTTTCTGCTTCCGCAGCAGCCTTCTGAGGCTGCGGTTCCGGCGCTTCGGTATGGATGCCATGCCCTTCGTCAAGCACATAGCCGAATTTAGGCCCGGTTTCCGGCGCAGCGGCTGCTTGCTGAGGATAATCCTGCGGCGCAGGCGCAGCAGGAACTGTTTGCTGTATTGCCGGTATTCTTCCGGCAAGCATGGCTTCCAGTTTTTCCACGCGCGCGGTTAAAGCTGCCAGCGTGCTGCCTTCCACACGGCACAAATCAAACAGGCACATTTCCGCGGCAATTCTGCCGCGCACGCTCTGCCGCAGCTCCAGCATGCACTGGTGCAGGCGTTCCTGCGCCGCCATCAGCCTGTCCGTGCTGAACAGGCCTTCCATAGCCGCTATTGCTTCTTTCGTATCAGTCAGGTAAATCTCACGGTAATCGGGCGAAGCCTTGTAGAGCAGCACTGCCCGCAGGTATTCCGCAAGTTCAGTAATAATCTGCTTAACATCCTTGCCGCCTGCAAGCAGGGCTTCCAAAAGCTCCAGCGATTTCGGCACATTGCCTTCGCCAACCGCTTTTACAAGTTCCCGCAGGGCTTCGCGCCCTACAATGCCCAGCACACTGCGCACGGTTTCAGCGCTTACGCGTTCTGCCATAACGCCGCACTGGTCCAAAAGACTCAATGCGTCGCGCATGCCGCCGTCAGCCTGCACGGCAATCAGCTGCAAGGCATCGTCATCGGCTGCAATGCCGCTGCCGTCAGCAACTTCACGCAGGCGTTTAACAATGTCGCTGTCGGTTACGCGCTTAAAATCAAAGCGCTGGCAGCGCGAATGTATTGTTGCCGGTATTTTATGCGGCTCGGTTGTTGCCAGAATAAAAATTACATGCGGCGGCGGTTCTTCCAGCGTTTTTAAAAGCGCGTTGAAGGCCTCCGTCGTAAGCATATGCACTTCGTCGATAATATATACTTTATAACGTCCGTTTACGGGCGTAAAAGCAACTTTTTCGCGCAAATCGCGGATTTCATCAATGCCGCGGTTGGAAGCTGCGTCGATTTCAAACACATCCATGGATGTGCCGTCATTTATGCGCACGCAGTTCTGGCATTTATTGCAGGGGTTAGGCGTCGGCCCGTGTTCACAGTTAACAGCCTTGGCCAGAATTTTTGCCGTGCTGGTTTTACCTGTTCCACGCGGCCCGGCAAACAGATAGGCATGGGATATGCGACCAGTTTCCAGCGCATTGGTAAGCGCAGTACGCACCGCCTCCTGCCCTACGAGGGAATCGAACCCCTGCGGGCGCCACTTTCTGTATAACGCAACGTATGCCAACTGCCGCACCTCCTTATAATATGCCTACCACATAATTATATAAAATTTCTGCCCATAAGTACAACAAAATTAACAAAAAAAGCAGCCCATCAGAGCTGCTTAAGCTACTTCCTTGTAGGGCCGCAAATGCAGGCACCCCTGCGGCACATGCAAGTAACTGCTTAGTGCTGCTCCCTCCCGGTCCTGACACGGTTCACAGGCTTTCATTGCGCAGGACCCGCCATCTGCGGTCCTACAAAGAAGTAATAAAAAAACCGCTTACGCGGCAGTTTTTAAGTGGCGGAGAGAGAGGGATTCGAACCCTCGGTACGGTTTCCCGCACACACGCTTTCCAGGCGTGCACCTTCAACCACTCGGTCATCTCTCCGTGTTGAAAATGTAATAAATATTTGGTTTTTGCCGCAAAAGAAAACTTGCGGCTATGGCATCAGCCGCAAGTAACAGTATACCTATATTTTGCTTACTTGTCAAGGTTTTTACATAATTTTTCTGCAAATTATTTAATCATCCGCTGCATTTTCCGGCGGCAAAAGCAAAAGCGACCTTTCGGAATTTAAAGTTACGTTCTGTGCCGTGCTGCCCATTACCAGCCCTTTAACCAGCCCCGCGCCTGTTTTGGCCATTACAATCAGCGAAACATCCTCTTTTTCGGCAATGCGCAGAATCTCTTTGGAAGCCGCACCTTTGCGTACATGAAAGCCTGCTTTAATGCCGAAAATTTTCATTTCGTCAACAAGCTCCTGCAAACGGTTGGAAGCAGTTTTCATTTTATCTTCCAAATCATCCTGGCTGCGGCTGCGCTCCACCACATGCACAAACACAACTTCGCTTATATGCTCGCGCAGCATGCGGATAACGTCCAGCGCCGACAAAGACTTCAGCGAAAAATCAGTCGGCACCAGAATGCGGTGCAGCAGATTTTTCTGCAGCAGTTCGTCGCCTGCATCTTCCACCGGTTTTGATACAAACAGCGGCCTGTCGGTAGCACGTGCCAAATCAAAGGTGGTGCTTCCCAAAAGCGCGCTTTTAAAAAAGCCTTTTCCGTGCGACGCCACCATAATAAGCCCTGCGTCCTCATCATCGGCAATTTCCGTTAACTGCTCAAAAACTTCGCCGCTGCGGTAAATTTCACGCGCGTTTTCATATCCGGCGCGGCGCAGTTCGGCAACCACGGCCCGCACACGGCTCTGCACTTTTTTAAAGCTGCTGCTGCCGTGCTCCGCATCCTCTTTGTCTTTAAAAATATGCGCTACCGCAACCTCGGTATCGTCATCGGGGCACAAGCTGTAAAAACACGGAAGCAGGCCGTCCGCTTCCTCCGATAAATCTGTTGCAAGCAAAACCTTATCAAACATTTTTGTTTCTTTCCTCCAAAACTTAAAATCAGCGAAAAGTTACTTAATATTATTTTAATTCTCCGCCGCCGCCAAAAATCCTGCCGCAAATTTACACCCGCCGCTGCTTGAACATGATATAATAAAAGTATTTAAAGGAGTTTTTATTTATGGATACAGCCTTACTGATAGAAAAATTAAACAATACTCACAGCCTTAATAAAGACGAAGCCTTGCAGCTTATCAAACAGGGCGAGCAGCATAAAAACCTGCTTTTTGCGCTGGCGCAGCAAACAGCACACAAAAGCTTCGGCAGGCAGATTTTTGTGCGCGGGCTGATAGAGTTTACCAACTACTGCAAAAACGACTGCTATTACTGCGGCATAAGGCGCAGCAACAAAAATGCCGCGCACTACCGCCTTACGCAGGAAGAAATTCTGGAATGCTGCCGAGCAGGGTACGGGCTTGGCTTCCGCACCTTTGTTTTACAGGGCGGCGAGGATTATTTTTACAGTGACGAGGATATCGCCGCCATTGTGCGCGCCATTAAAGCGCAGCATCCGGACTGCGCTGTTACCCTTTCCATCGGCGAGCGCAGCCGTGAAACCTACGCCCTGTGGAAACAAGCAGGCGCCGACCGTTATCTTCTGCGCCACGAAACGGCAGATTGTGCGCATTACGCCAAACTGCACCCGGCAGAACTGAGCGCCCAAAACCGCCAGAACTGCCTGTATACTTTAAAAGAACTCGGCTATCAGGCAGGCGCGGGCTTTATGGTCGGCTCACCTTACCAGACGGCGGAAAATTTAGCGGATGATTTAATGTTTCTGCAAAAACTGCGCCCGCAGATGATTGGCATCGGTCCTTTCATTCCCCATCACGATACGCCGTTTAAAGACGAACCAGCAGGCAGCGTGGAACTTACTTTAGTGATGCTTGCCGTTCTGCGGCTTTTATTTCCGCACGTTTTGCTGCCTGCAACAACGGCGCTGGGAACTCTGGCCCCGGGCGGCAGGCTTTTGGGAATTAAAGCCGGTGCAAACGTTATTATGCCCAATCTTTCGCCGCAGAACGTACGCGGCAAATACCTTTTGTACGACAATAAACTGCACACCGGTGCAGAAGCAGCCGAAGCGCTGAACGAACTGCAGCGTGAAGTAGCTTCCATAGGCTACCGGATTGTTTCTGCCCGCGGCGATTATACGGAGGAACCATGGACGCAAGGCTGAGGGTTCTTACAACTTACAAACTGCTTAATAATACGCGCTATTTCCGCCTGCGCTTATGTGCCGGCGGCGTTGTTACCGGCGTACTTGCTGGCGTTATCATAAGCTGCTTCCGCCTTGCCTTAACCGGTGCCGCTTCACTCCGCGCAAATTTGCAAAGCCTTGCTTTTGCCGACGGTTATACGCCGCCTGCCATTGCACTTTTTTGCGGCGCACTGCTTATTGCCGCCGCTTTGCTTGCATGGCTTGCCAAAGCGGAACCGCAGGCGGCGGGCAGCGGCATTCCGCAGGTAAAGGGCGCCGTACTGGGCGTTTTTAAACTGCGCTGGCTGCGCATTTTACTTGTTAAATTCGCCGCCTGCGCCCTTGCCATAGGCAGCGGGCTTTCGCTCGGCAGGGCAGGCCCGTCCATTCAAATGGGCGCTATGGCCGGGCAGGGCATAAGCCGCCTTCTGGCACGCCCGCGCATCGAAGAACGCTATCTTATCAGCGGCGGCGCAGCGGCAGGCTTGGCCGCAGTTTTTAACGCTCCGCTGGCAGGCGTTATTTTCGTTCTGGAAGAAATCAACCACAATTTTTCCGGCTTTTTGCTGTTTCCCGTTCTTTCGGCATCCGTGGCGGCAACCTTTACAAGCCGCTTAATACTGGGGCGCGATACAGTTTTTAATTTTTCCGGGCTGCCCGTTTTACAGTACAGCGATTACTGGGTAATTCTGGCGGCAGGCATCATCTGCGGCGTACTGGGAGCGTTGTTTAACTACGGGCTTTTAAATGCCGCACGTCTTTACAAGCTGCTGCCAAATAACAGCTGCCTGCAAAACTTTCTGCTGCTTGCCGTTACAGCTATTACCGGCTTATACCTGCCGGAAGCATTGGGCGGCGGCGACGATTTACTAACCAATACAGCATTTAACTCCTACCCCGTAACGGTACTGCTGATGTTTTTAGCCGCAAAAATACTGCTTACGCTGCTCGCCTTCGGGCGCGGGCTGCCGGGCGGCGCCTTTATACCGACGCTTGTTGCGGGCGGGGTTGCCGGTGCGGTTATGGCCGGGCTGTTTTCTCAGGCGGGCCTTTTAAGCAGCGCTTATAAAACAAATATCGTTATACTTTCCATGGCGGCATTTTTTACGGCTTCCGTACGCACGCCCATCACCGCCACGGTGCTTGTTATGGAAATGACAGGTTCATTTCTGCACCTTTTGCCGCTGGCGCTTGCTTCGCTTACGGCTTTTGCCACAACAGAAGTTTGGCGCGCCAAGCCGCTGTACGGCGAACTGTTTATGCGTCTTTTGAAAAACACCAAAGCGCTGGAACGCAACCACGCCGAACAGGAACGCAGCATTATGGAACTGACGGTAGATACCGGCAGCACTGCCGACGGGCGCCTGGTGCGCGAAATTAACTGGCCGCGCCATTCGCTTTTAGTAGACGTAAAACGCGGCGACGAAGAACTCATCCCCGAAGGCAATACGCGCCTGCACAGCGGCGATACGCTGTATGTGCTGTGCTACCCTACGGAAATTGCGGAACTGCAAAAACTTACAGCAAAATAATAAAACGGCAGTAACCTTTTTAGGCCGCTGCCGTTATTTTTATGTTTTTCCGCTTTTAATCAATGCCTGTTACTTTGTAGCCAAGTGCCTCCACCGCCGCCGTTAAAGCAGAAACTTCCGGCTCCTGCCCTTTGTCTGCAAAAACCTCTGCCCAGTTTCTGTCAAGCCTTACTGTCACGCTTTTTACGCCCGGCACCTGTGCCAGCGCAGCCTGTACTTTTTCCGCGCATTTTCCGCACACCATGCCTTCAATTTTAACAACCAGGTAATCCAAACGCTCAATTTTAAAAATTACCGGGCGCGTACCGTCGTTGCAGCAGGCAATCATCATGCGTTCGTCGTTAGTCCAGCCGCGCATAATGCTGCCGCCCTGAAGCGCAGTGTAAATATAACGGCTGATGGCATCCCACGCCTCCGAGCAGAACGGAACGCCTTTTGTTCCGCAATGAGCGGTTCCGGGGGATTGCAGACAGCCCTCGTCCGGTTCTCCTGATTTTACAAGGTATCGTCGCCGCCGTAGCGCTCAAAAATAAACTCATCGCCCACATTATAAAACGGGCACGGACCGCTTTTAGGGTCAGCCAGGTATTTTTCCTGATAATCGTTGAAGCATTTTTTGTCAATAACCGTCACTTTACATTTGTGCTGCATGATGCTCGCTCCTTTTTATATTTATATTTTTAATTTAATATCTTTGATTATACGCTAATTTTTCATTTTTACTTTATTACTCATGTTACTTTTTATAACTAAAAAGTAACCAAAAAGTTTTCGCGGCAAATTCGTACTTTATCACTATTTAATAAAGAAAAATCCGTATATCATAGTAAAAAAGACCTTAATTAAACAAAAGCTGTGTGCTGTAAGGTGAATGATAAAAAACTGCGGCGGCTAAATTTTTTATCTATTCAAACGAGAGGTCAGCCGCGCAGCCTGACCGGAATCGGAGAAGCCGCAGTTTTTAGCGTGAACCGCATCAGTACATAGCTTTTGTTTATTCAAAGCCATTATAAAGCCCAAATACACCCATTGCCTAACAACGCCGCCAATGCTACAATTTAACTGAACATAACACATCGGAGGAACCGCCATGCTGACACCACGTTATTATTTCACAGGCGAATTCTGCCGTTTTTACGATTATTTTCTGTCGCACCCGTATACCGAAAAACATTTTGCCAAAGGCGAATATCTGTGGCGTCCGGGACAGCCGCACGAAAAAATTCATTACATAAAAAGCGGCGCGCTGATGCACTACGCCGACCACGAAAACGGACACCGCAAAATCATAAGCTTCCACGGCGAAGGCAGTATTTTCCCCGGTTACCATACCTGCGGCTTTAAAATAGAGCTTTCGCTTACAACGGTTGCCCTGACTGAAATTTCCGTGCTGGAATTTACGCGGCAGCAGTTCAGCCAAATGTTTGAAAAAAACACGGAATTAAGCGAGCAGGTTGTCAACTGGTATTCCATGTATGTCAACCGCCTGCTGTTTGAAACCGTACATCAGGAATACAATTCATCCTTTGTCAAAATCTGCAACCTGCTGTATCTGCTTACAGTAAATAACCCGCAAAGCCACGGCTTTGATATTGCCATTACGCAGGACGCCCTTGCCGGAATGCTCGGCCTGAGCCGTGTGCAGATAACGCGCGGGCTTGCGCAGCTGCGCCGGCAAAGCATTATCGCCACAAGGCGCGGCAAAATTACCTTTACGGATTTACCGGCACTGGCACAGCTCTGTTCTTCGGAAACCACCGGCTGATATTATGTGCTTTTATTATAAAGCGCATTAGCGGAAACGTCTGCTTCAAATGATACAAAAGAAAACTAAAACGGCAATAACCTGCACTATGCAAAAGTTATTGCCGTTATTTTTATGCGTATATGTTTTAATAAATGCAGTACAGCTTGTGCGGCGAGCCTGTAAGCGCCTTACCGCCGTTTGCCGTTACAAGGTAAGTGTTTTCGCTGCCAACCATGCCAATGCCGGGCAGGGCAATCTTCGGCTCCAGCGCAAAGGTCATGCCTTCCGTAAGCACTTCTTTAAAACGGTTGGCAACGGCCGGGCTTTCATCCATGGTAAGCCCTATGCTGTGCCCCAAAAACTTGCCGCCGTTCATAAAGCCTGCAGCAAAGCGGCTGTCAAAGCGTTTCATTGTTTCGTTATAAATGTCTTCCACCACAGTGCCGGGCTTTAACATGGCAGCGGCAAAACGCTCAAGCATTATGCAATGCTCGTGCGCCGCCAAAATCAAATCGCGGTTGGGGTCTTTATTAATATCGCCAAAATAGTATACTATTGTTTTATCGGTATGGTAGCCTTCCACGCCGCAGGGAATATCCAGATAAACCAGCCTGCCAGCTTTTAATTTGCGGAACGGCGAACCGATGCTCTGCACCGCAATGCAGGTGCCGCCCGTGCCTCCGGGGCCGTCAAAAGCAGTACGCACCAGCCCGCTTTTGCCAAACGACGCCACGCCGATAACATCTTCGCCCAAGGGCAGATTCATGCGTGCAATGCCGTGCGAACCGCGCTTTAACATTTCCGTATACAGACTTACGGCAAGTTCGGCTTCGCTGATGCCTTCCTTTATCATTTTCGGCGCCAGCTGTTCCAGCACCGTCTGGTGAATCGCACCGCTGCGCTTCATCAGTTCCAGTTCATAGCTGCTTTTTACAAGGCGCAGGCTGCACAGCAGGCCGTCAATATCGGCATATTCTTTAAACGGCATATATTTGCGCAGCATGTTCAGCCAGTCAACAGTGGCTTTTCTGCATTCCACATACATAACGTCCGGGCAAGCGCCATAAAATTCCGCCAAAGTGCGGAAGCTCTGCATTGGGCGGATATCCGGCAGCAGTGATTCATTGCGGGCACGGTCATAGCTTCTGCGTACCCACAAAATTTCGTCCTGCGGACGGATAACCAGCGCACCCTCCTGCATTGTACCTGTAAAATAGTACATATTAACTTTATTATTAATAACCGCCATCTGCCAGCCGGGATGTTCCTTTTCCATTTCCTCACGGAAACGCGCAAGGCGTGTTTGCAGTTCTTCGAGCGGTACGCGCCTTATTTCGTCAGTCATCAGCGAGGCATGTTCCAATATCGACATAGTATTGCTCCTTATACTTTTTACATTTTAACAAATCTGTTAATGCTATTCGACCATACAAAAATGCTGCGGCTCCTCCGACTCCGTCCGGGCACAGCACCGGACTCACTTACTTTTTATCCTTTGATTTTAGCCGCCGCAGTTTTTGTCTATGCTCTCATAACATCAACAGATTTGTACATTATTTATATTAAAAACTATATTACAATCATACCATACGTTGCCCTATTCTTCAATTAGCACAGGCATACAAAAAACTCCGATGCCTGCCAAAACAAGCACCGGAGTTATCCTTGTTAATCCTTATTAAACAAACCCGTAAAATCAAAAGTAGCAAAATAATCTGCCGGAGTTTCGGCGCGGCGTATCATTTCAACGCTGCCGTCCTCTTTCAGCAAAAGTTCCGCACTGCGCAGTTTGCCGTTGTAGTTGTAGCCCATGGCAAAGCCGTGCGCACCGGCGTCATGGATAAACACCAAATCGCCGATGTTTATTTCCGGCAGCATGCGGTCAATGGCAAATTTATCGTTGTTTTCGCACAAACCGCCCGTAACGTCATATTTGTGGTCGCAGGGCGCATTTTCCTTGCCCATAACGGTTATATGGTGGTAAGCGCCGTAAATTGCCGGGCGCATCAGGTTGGCGGCGCAGGCATCCAGCCCGATATATTCTTTATAAATATGCTTTTGGTGAATAACGCGGCTCACCAGCGCACCGTAAGGTGCCAGCATGTAGCGTCCCATTTCGGTATAAAGCCTTACATTGCCCATACCTGCCGGTACCAGCACTTCTTCATAAGCACGGCGCACGCCTTCGCCTATTTCCATAATGTCGTTTTGCTGCTGTCCGGGGCGGTAGGCAATACCAACACCGCCTGAAAGATTGATAAATTCAATGGAAGCACCGGTTTCTTCTTTTAATTCAACGGCTACTTTAAATAAAATACGTGCCAGTTCCGGATAGTAATCGTTGGTAACGGTGTTGCTTGCCAAAAACGCATGCAGCCCAAAATGTTTTACGCCCTTAGCCATAAGGCGTTTGTAAGCCTCGGTAAGCTGCTCGCGCGTCATGCCGTATTTGGCGTCGCCCGGGTTATCCATAATGTTGTTGGCAATGGCAAAATGCCCGCCCGGGTTGTAACGGCAGCACACGGTATCGGGAATATCGGCCACGCGCTCCAAAAAGTCAATATGGGTAATATCATCCAGATTTATAGTGGCATTAAGTTTGCGTGCCAGCTGAAAATCTTCGGCAGGCGTATCGTTGGACGAAAACATAATTTCGTCACCCTTAAAGCCAACCGCATCAGCCATTAAAAGCTCTGTATAAGAAGAACAATCCGCGCCGCAGCCTTCTTCATGCAAAATTTTTAAAATGCCCGGCGTCGGCGTTGCTTTTACCGCAAAATATTCCTTAAAGCCTTTATTCCAGCTGAAAGCCTTATTTACCCTGCGCGCAGTTTCGCGGATGCCTTTTTCGTCATATAAATAAAACGGCGTTGCATAACGTGATGCAATATCTTCAAGTTGTTCTTTGGTAACAAACGGAATTTTTTCAGACATTAATCTCAACCTTTCTGCAATTCAATCAGTTTAATTTCGTTTTTAAGCGCATCCTTAAACAAATCCACCAGGTTACGCTTACAGGAATATAAACAGGTTGAATTTGCCCCCTCATCCAAATCACCGGTCAGCACCGTCTGCGAATCGGCTATCAGCCTTATCTGCCCTGTCTGTTTAACGGTGTTGTAGCAAATTGCCCCCGGAAGCAGGAAATCGCTGCCGGTAATAACCACTACCTTTAAGCCGCGGCCAAGCGCGTCTTCAAGTTCAGTACGCAAAAGTTCCATTACGGCGGCATTTGCCGATACATAAATGCGCGCTTTGGCATTAAGTACGGTGTTTTGCAGCTTGCTGATAATTTCTGCGTTGCCTTTGATGGTTATATAACCTTCGGCTTCGTTTTTTACACCGGGCAGTTCTTTTATAAGCGCGTCGCGCATTTCCGCCAAGCGGCGGATTTTATTATTGCAGAACTCCTCCGGTGCAACCGGCGTATAACGCGTCACTTTGCCTTCTTCCATTATATAGGCGGCGCCCTTTTCCACCAGCCCGGCCAGTGCCGTATAGGTGTTGGAGCGCGATATGCCTGTCTGCTTGGCCGCTTCATAGCCTGTAAGGCGTCTGGCTTTTACCAGCAGCAGGTATAATGTTGCCTCCTGGCGTGTAAGGTTAAAGTGCATTAAGCGTTCTACGATTTCCATCCCCTCATTCAGCCCCTTGTATATTGTTCCTGTTCAAGAACACTATACTCTTTTTTTATGCGGTTGTCAATAACTAACCAAAAAATTTGCAAAAAAAATAAGCAGGCCGTTTAAGCCTGCTAAATTTAATATTACTATTTTATCTTTTCAAAGGTATTGGTTAAGTTTGCAAAATCCTGCAATGAAAGCGTTTCGCCGCGGCGTTTAGGGTCAATGCCCGCAAGGTTCAGCCATTCCTGCGCCTGCTGCGAGGTAATGCCCATATTCTTCAGCGCATTGCTTAACATTTTGCGGCGCAGCGAAAATGCTGCCTTTACCACCCGGAAAAACAGTTTTTCATCACAAATTTCCACCGGCGGCACGGTACGTTTTTTACATACCACAACGGCGCTGTCCACGCTTGGGCGCGGAATAAAGCTTGACGGCGGCACGATAAAAGCAATTTCCGGCTCTGTGTAATACTGCATGGCAACCGAAAGCGCACCGTAATCTTTTCCGCCCGGCGCTGCCGTTATGCGCTCGGCAACTTCCTTCTGCACCATTATTACCATGCGTTCAAGCGGCAGCTTCTTTTCAAGCAGCGCAAAAATTATCGGCGTGGTAATGTAATACGGCAAATTGGCCGCAACCTTAAAGGTTTTGCCGCCCATAGCGCTGTTAACATCAAGTTCAAGCACATCGGCATTAATAACGCGCACATTCTCGTAGCCTTCCAGCGTTTTTTCAAGCACCGGCAAAAGGCGTTTGTCCAGTTCAACAGCAGTTACGTCCGCTCCTGTTTCTGCCAGTGCCTGCGTCAGCGTGCCAATGCCGGGCCCTACTTCAAGCACCGGTTCGCCGGGCGAAATCTCTGCGGCAGCGGCAATGCGGCGCACAATGTCTTCATCAATTAAAAAGTTCTGCCCGAGTTTTTTATCGGCATGCAGGTTAAACCTGCGCAATATATAGTTAGTAACTTCCGGTGTAGCAATTACAGGTTTCTTCATTCAACTTCTCCAATTTCCGCCAGTGCGGAATTAAATTCTTCGCGCGTTACGCCGTAGGTGTTAAGCCTTTGCAAAAAGCATTTGGCATTGCCGTAACCGACGCCCAAAAGCGCAGCCAGCTTATCGCGCCTTGCGCTTGCCATGCTGCCGCCGCTGAGCCCGTTTAGCATTAAATCACGCTCTGTAAATTCTTGCTGCGGCGTAAATTCATGATGGCGCACTTTGCCCAGCGCCGCTAAAATAGCTTTGGGGCTTGCCTGTTCCACGCCGACATCGCCATTGGCAGTTGCATCAATGCGCGGTATAAAAGCCTGCCCTGCCTCCGGAAAACGCTCCGTTAAAAAGCGGCGTATGCGGTTGCCTGCTCCGTCAGGGTCAGTAAGTATAATAATGCCGCGCTTTTTATACGCTGCTTCAATTTTACGCAGAGTAGACGCGGCCAGCGTAAAGCCGCCCGTTTCTATCGTGTCGGCTTCCAGCGCGCGCCTGATTGCCGCGGTATCACTTTTTCCTTCTACTACAATAACTTCTTTCAGCACTTATTAGTCCTCTAAAATATAAACTTCAACATTACGGCGGCCCCAGTTAATTGCTTCCTCGTAACTGTCCATAAACAAATCCACGCGGTTGCCGCGGATAGCGCCGCCGGTATCACCTGCAATGGCAATGCCGTAACCGGGGATATACATTTTGGTGTAATACGGTATTACACGCGGGTCAACGGCAACAATGCCGCGGGCAGCCACAAGGCCGATAGATGTAAGGCCTGTGCCGGTGCCGCAGTGTACGGTATAGGCGCTTGCTTCAGCAGTAATGATGCGGCTGTATTTTTTTCTGCCTTCCGGCGTTTCCACCGACATGCCAATGCCGCGCCTGATAACGGAATATTTGGGGTCAGCCAGAACTTCGCGGGCAATTTCCACTTCTTTGGGCGCTTTGCCCGTGCTTACCACAGATTTTTTTACAACTTTTACCTTGCCGGCTTTGCCCTGTTCCACAAGCTGTTCCTGCCCGTAAGGAATATTCTCGTCATCAATGTATTTTACGGGAATTTCCGAATCGGCCTCAATGGAGCTTAAAGTATCGCCTTTGTTAAGGATATGAATTTCCACATTGGCAGTAACCGGAGTATCTGCGGCAGGGTAAACGCGTTTTTTGTTAAAGCGGATGTTTAACTCTTTTAATGCTTCGCCAACGGTGTCTTTATTGGTAAAAAACTTCTGCTGCGAATCTCCGCGCACAACAATAACCGGCACGGCACGTTTTAAAACCAGCATTTTACCGCGGCCGCTCGTTTTTTCTTCAATACGGTCTGCCTGCCCTACGGCAATGCCCGCTTCTTTAAAAACAGCGCGCGGGTCGGAAAGTTCCGTTGTAACTGTTCTTTCCGTACCGTCAAACTTTAAAATGGTAACAGGTGCTTCCGCCAAACCAAGATGCGTATGCCCACTGAATAAAATTACAAACATTATGGCTATCAAAATGGTTCTTCTGAAAACTGTAACATTTTTAGGCATAATATTACCTCCTTAATTCGGGGGTATTTTATCACAGCCTTTTTTATAATGTCAAGCCATCTTCCTTGAAGGTACTTTTGGTTTAAAATCAAATAACGCTTTGTGAAAAGTATTATGCACAAGCACCTTTATGGTAAATAAAAGACGCAGCAGTAGCAGACTGCCGCGTCAGCATTATTTGATTTTATTAAAAAGCGTTTTAACGTTTTTCGTTGTCTGCGCTGCCAGCGCTTCAAAAGTTGTTCCGCGTACCAGCGCCGCATTTTGCGCCACAAGTTCCGTATAAAGCGGGTTATTGCGCTTGCCGCGGTAAGGCACCGGCGTTAAATACGGCGAATCCGTTTCAAAAAGCAACAGTTCGTCCGGCACAAAAGCAAGCACCTCGCGCACTTTGGCTGCGTTTTTATAGGTGCTTGTACCGCCAAAGCCAAAGTAATAGCCGCGTTTGGCAAGTTCCTTTGCCATTTCCAGCGAGCCTGAATAACAATGGAAAACAGCCCTTGTTCCCGCAGGCACTTCGCTGCGGAAAATATCGAAAATATCGCCGTGCGCTTCACGGTCATGAATAATTACCGGCAAATCAAACTGTACGGCAAGGTCAATCTGCTCCAAAAGGCGTTTTTTCTGTACTTCTTTCGGCTCGTTTTCTTTCCAGTAATAATCAAGCCCTATTTCGCCGATTGCCGCAACTTTTGGATGCACAGCCCACGCTGCCAGTTTATCAAGATAATGCTCATCTTTAATACCAGCAAGTTCTTCCGGATGCCAGCCCACAGCGGCATAAACAAAATCATACTTTTCTGCAAGCTGTACGGCAAAAGCGGAGCTTGCTTCGTCACAGCCGGGGTTGATAAAGCCTTCCATTTCTTCGCCAATTTTGGCAATCAGCTCGTCACGGTCATCAGTAAAATAATCGGAATCAAGATGGGCGTGCGAATCCCACAAACCTGTACGCGACATTTTATTTCACCTTGCTGCCGCTGGCAATGCCCGGTGCGTCTGCCAGTACCAGATTGCCTTCATCGTCGCTGGCTGCCAGCACCATGCCGCGGCTTTCAATGCCGCGCAGTTTGGCCGGTTTGAGGTTGGCAATAACAATAACGTTTTTGCCAATCAGGTTTTCCGGTTCATAATGCTGGGCAATTCCGCTTACAATGGTGCGTTCCTCGTCGCCGATTTTCACCTGCAATTTAATCAGCTTATCGGTTTTGGGCACGCGTTCTGCGGCAACAACAGTTGCCACACGCAAATCTATCTTTGCAAAATCATCAATGGTAATTTCACCGGCTGCTGCCGCTGCAGGTTTTGCTTCTTTTTTTGTTTCAGCTTTCAGAGCTTCGGCTTTAATTGCCTTGGCGGCAGTTTTTTTGGTAGCCGCAATTACGGTTTCACCGGCTTCGGTAACTTCAATGCGCGGGAAAAGCGGTTCGCCCTTCTGCACTTTGGTGCCGGTTGCCAGTTTACCCCAAACAGCGTCTGCCATAAAGAAGCTTTCCGGTTTGCCCAGGCCGAGCTGTTCGTAAATTTTCGGCGCGGTAACAGGCACAAACGGCGCAATCAAAATGGCAATAATGCGCAGCGCTTCGGCAAGGTTGTACATAACAGCCTGCAAGCGTTCTGCCTGCGCCGGGTCTTTTGCCAGAATCCACGGTGCGGTTTCATCAATATATTTATTGGCGCGGCCAATAAGGTTCCATACATCCTTAATAGCCTGGTTCAGTTCCATATGGTCCATGGCATCACTGTAACCGGCAACAGTTTCGTTAACAAGGGTAATAAATTCCTTATCAACGGCTTCTGTGCCTTCCTTATACGTTACAACGCCGCCGTGGTATTTTTCAATCATGCTTACGGTACGGTGCAAAAGGTTGCCAAGGTCGTTGGCAAGGTCGGCATTAATGCGGTTAATCAGCGCGTCGCGCGAGAAGTTGCCGTCGCTGCCGAGCGTAATTTCGCGCAGCAGGAAGTAGCGTATAGCATCCGGGCCAAATTCTTCAATTAAAGCAATCGGGTCGATAACATTGCCCTTGGATTTGGACATCTTGTCGCCGTCAACAACCAGCCAGCCGTGGCCGTAAACCTGTTTTGGCAGTTCTTCGCCCATTGCCATCAGCATAATCGGCCAGATAATGCTGTGAAAACGTACAATTTCCTTACCGACAAGGTGAATGTTGGCAGGCCAGAATTTTTTAAACTTTTCTTCATCCGTGCCGTAGCCGATAGCGGTAAAGTAGTTTAAAAGTGCGTCAAACCAAACGTAAACAACGTGTTTCGGGTCGAACGGAACGGGAATCCCCCAGTCGAAAGTCGTGCGGGTAATGCACAAATCCTCCAAGCCCTGTTTAATGAAGTTAATCATCTCGTTGCGGCGGGAAACGGGCTGAATAAAATCAGGATGGGTTTCAATATATTCCAGAATTCTATCCTGATATTTGGACAGCTTAAAGAAATAACTTTCTTCCGCCATTTTTTCTACCGGGCGGCCGCAGTCCGGGCATTTGCCGTCTACAAGCTGGCGTTCCAGCCAGTAAGATTCACACGGAACGCAGTACAAACCTTCATAATTCTTTTTATAAATGTCGCCCTGGTCATAAATTTTCTGCAGTACAGCCTGCACTACTTTATGGTGGCGTTCTTCGCTGGTGCGGATAAAATCGTTGTTGGAAATATTCAGCATTTTCCACAGCTTTTTAAAGTTGGCAACGATAGCATCAACATACTGAATCGGCGTAATGCCTTTTTCGGCTGCTTTGCGCTGAATTTTCAGGCCGTGTTCGTCGCTGCCGGTTAAAAAGAATACATCTTCGCCTTTGGCGCGGTGATAACGGGCAACGGTATCGGCAATGGTTGTGCAGTAAGCGTGGCCAATGTGCAGATTATCGCTCGGATAATAAATTGGGGTAGTGATATAAAAACTGTTCTTGCTCATATGCTTTCCCTTCTTTTATGTTAATATTGTTTTAACGGTATAAGCGCCTGCAATGCTGATTTTTGCAGACAATTCCTTTGTAATTTTATCACATTCTGCGCCGCTGTGCAAAAGTTTTACTTCTTTTTGGCAAATCATTGACAGAACTTTACTTTTTGGGCATAATGGAAAAGCTGTGATCCTTTCCGGCGGAAAGGAGGTGTATCAATGACAGATTTGGTTACTGCATTTGTTGTATCTGTCATAGCAAGTATAACTGCTTATTATATTTGCAAGTGGCTGGACAGGTACTTATAATCACAGCCAGCCTAAATAAAAAACCGGGAGCTGCCACTCCCGGTTTTTTGCTTTTGGTGTACCATACAGACTGGTTACACTGCTGCTTTGTTGTGCTTTTATTATACCCTTATTAAAAATAAAAGTAAACCCTTTTATTCTTCATCCAATAATCTTGTTATAAAGCTCGCGCTTTGGCACTTTGCGCGCTTTGGCAACCTGTGCCAGCGCTGCTTTTTTATCCATGCCCTGCGCAATAAGTGCCTTTACTTCGTCCAGCGGGTCGGCTGCCTGCGTTTCTTCCTGCACATCATCCTCGCCCTGCGCTATAACAAGGCAGAACTCACCGCGCGGCGGCTGTGCTTCCAACCATGCCAGGCATTCCGTTACGCTGCCGCGGAAGAATTCTTCGTGCAGCTTGGTAAGCTCGCGCGCAGCGGCAAGCTGCCTGTCGCCCCACGCCGCCAGTATTTCTTTCAGCACATCTTTAATACGGTGCGGCGCTTCATACAATATTATTGTTGAAGGAATGTTCTTCCACGCCGCAAGCTGCTCTGCCCTGTTCTTTTTGCTTTTGGGCAGAAAACCGCCGAAAAAGAACGGTGACGATGGCAGCCCCGAAGCAATCAGCGCGCACAATGCGGCATTTGCGCCCGGCAGCGGCACAACTTTTATGCCTGCATCAATCGCTTCGCGTGCCAGCTGCTCGCCGGGGTCGGCAATGCCGGGAAAGCCCGCGTCGCTGACAAGCGCTACATTCTTGCCGTCCAAAAGTTCTGCTATCAGCTTCGGTCCGTTTTTATCCTTGCTGTGCTCATCATAGCGCACCAAATGACCTTTAATATTAAAATGGTTTAAAAGCTGTAAGGTATGGCGCGTATCTTCCGCCGCAATAATATCGGCTTCGCTTAAAGTGCGCAGTACGCGCGGCGTAATATCTTCCAGATTGCCTATCGGCGTTGCGCAAAGATATAAAGTTCCGGCTTCCGTCATTTTGCCTGCTCCTTCGATTTATCGTAATACGCCAGTGCCTGCGCGCTTAAAGTTCCGTCGGCGTTGTACATTACAAGCGGCGGCAAAACGTCAAGCCCATAGCTGCCGCCCTTAACCATTTCCATTAAAAATATCCATGCAGGCTTGTCAACCGCGCTGTGCACCCATTGCAAACGTTTGGGCTGCAAGCCAAACTCCGCCGCCAGCTGCATGCACTCGGCAAAACGGTCGGGCAGCTGCACAATGGCAAAACGCCCGCGGTAGCGCACGGCATACGCCGCCGCTTTAAAAAAGTCACGCAAATCCGCCGTTACCTCGTGGCAGGCGGCAGTGCCAATTTTGCGGGTATTGCCGCTGTTGCGGTAGGGAGGGTTAGCAATTACCAAATCCATGCTTTCGGTTTTAAAATATTTGTTAATTTCGCGCAAATCGCCGCCAATTACCTTTACTGTTTCTTCAAGCCCGTTATCTTTAATGCTGCGCTCCATAAGGGCGGTAACTTTGGGGTTAAACTCTATCCCGGTTACCTTTTCAGCGCCGCGAGCCGCCAAAAACAGGCTTATTGCTCCTGTGCCGCTGCCAAGTTCCAGCACCTGCGCCTTTTTTACCAGATGCGCAAATGCTGCCACGAACACAGAATCCGTTGTAAAAGTAAATTCACCGGCGTCCTGCCAGACAACATAACCGCAGCCCGGCAGCGAATCGCGCCTGATTCCGCTGTGTACCATTAAATTTTATCCGCCTTGGAAGCATCCACGATTTCATCCCATTCCACCTGAATGGTATTATCCGGCGTAAGCTGTACGGAAGCGGTGCGCATAGCGCGGTTAACGCCCATAACGCGGCCTTCGCCGAGCGGCGTAACAACCATAACACCAACTTTCGGTGCTTCAACGCGTTCCGGTACGGAACGTTTGCCGCAGCAGCCGCTGCAATACACATCGTTTTCGTATTTTAAGCAGCACATCAGCCTGCCGCACACGCCGGAAATCTTGGCCGGGTTCAGCGACAGGTTCTGGTCTTTGGCCATCCTGATGGATACCGGCTCAAAATCGCCGAGGAAGGTAGCGCAGCACAAAGGCCTGCCGCAGCTGCCGATGCCGCCCAGCATTTTTGCTTCGTCGCGCACGCCAATCTGGCGCAGCTCAATACGGGTACGGAATACGGACGCCAAATCCTTAACCAGTTCGCGGAAATCGATACGCCCGTCCGCCGTAAAATAAAAAATAATCTTGTTAACATCAAAAGTAAATTCCACGTCAATCAGCCGCATGGGGAGCCCGTGCTTGGCAATTTTGCGCAGGCAGATGTTAAAGGCTTCTTTTTCGCGCACTTTATTTTCCTGCACCTTCAGCGCGTCCTGTTCGGTTGCCTTGCGCATAACGGGTTTCAACTGCGAAACAAGCTTGTTTTCCTCAACTTCGCGCGCGCCGATAACAACCGTGCCGTATTCCAAACCGCGCACCGTTTCCACAATTACGTGGTCGCCAACTTCAACGCCGGTATCAACCGGGTCAAAATAATATATTTTACCTGCTTTTTTAAACCTAATGCCTACTACTTTCAGCAAAATTTTCACTCCTTCCGCAGTAAATCAAGTTTCAAAACCAGCGCCTCCAAAACATTTTTGGCGCTTACATTTTTATTAATGTTCTGCCAGGCTTCCTGCGCAGCGTTTACGCCCTGCCTGGATGTATGTAAAGGCCAATCTGCGGCAATGCCGTCAAGCCCGGCCATAATATCCGTATTGTACACCTGCCCGCCTGCACCGCTCTGCAAAAGCAGCACATCGCGCAGAAGGTAAATAAACTGTTCCGTTAAAAGCAGCGCAGACGCGCGGTCGTATTTTTCGCCCCAGCCCAGCGCCGCAATATAACCAAAAGGGTTTTGCAGCGGCAGTTTTTTCAGTAAATCCAGCGCCTCACGGCGGATGGCAAAAATATCTGCCTGATTATAACTTAACGCCCTGCCCGGTGAACCGCCTGCAAGAGCCGCCAGTACCCGTGTGTTTTGAACAATGCCTTTTGCTTCCAGTATCTGCTGAACAGCACTGCTGTCCGGCGCATCAAAACGCAGGCGCACCACGCGCGACAGTACCGTCGGCAAAAGACGCTCCGCCTGCTGCGTAATTAAAATAAACAGCCAGCCCGGAGGCGGTTCCTCCAGAAGTTTTAAAAGGCTGTTGGCCGCTTCTGCCGTCATCTGCCCGGCATCGTCTATAATGCATACTTTATGTTCGGAAAGCACCGGCGCAAATGCCGCCTGCTTTGCCATTTCCTTAACCTGCTCGATTTTGATGTCTTTGCCTGCTTCTTCTGCCGTCAGCAGGTAAAAATCCGGATGGGCAAAACTATTGTTTTCAATATCCATCAAACGGCAGCTCTCGCAAATACCGCAGGGCTTTTTGGCCGCAGACTTGCATAAAAACGTTTTTGCAAAATGCAGGGCCATCATTTTTTTGCCAATGCCGCCCATACCATAAAACAAAAGGGCATGCGGGCGGCTGCCGGGTTTCAGCAGTTTTTCCAAAAACTCTTTATTCTGTTGGTGTCCCAGCACTTCATCCCACATAATTAACCTCATATTTTAATGGTAGTATTAATAACACGCATAATTTCAGCAGTTACCTTCTGTTCATCCTGCAAGGCATTAATTTTAAAAATGCGTTCCGGGTATTTTTCTGCCAGCAGCATAAAACCGTCCCGCACTTTCTTCTGAAATTCCAGCCCGGCATTTTCATAGCGGTCTTCAACGCCGCGCAAAGCACGCCTTGCCGCTAAAAGGTCCGGGTCGCCGTCAAGCAGTATTGTTAAATCCGGCTCCAAACCGCCGGAAGCAAAAGTGCTTAAACCGTGAATGGCCTGCAAAGGCAGCCCGCGTACAATTCCCTGGTATACTTCGGTAGAATCGCTGAAACGGTCGCACAACACAATTTTACCCGCCAGCAGCGCCGGTTTAATTACCCGCGCAACATGGTCGGCACGCGCCGTAATATATAAAAGAGTTTCCGTACGGGCATTCATTATCAGTTCCGGGTCAAGCACCATTGCGCGCAGGCTTTCAGCAAGCCTCGTACCGCCCGGTTCACGCGTGCATACAACTTCACGCCCAAGCCTTCTCAATTCTTCAGCCACATGCTCCAGCTGCGTGGTTTTGCCGCAGCCGTCTGCGCCTTCCAGGCTGATAAAATAACCTTTTGCCATTTATTTAATCACCCGCAGTTCTGTTAATGTATAATCGGCCGGCCCGCTTACAGGCAGCCCCAGCTTTTTCATGCGCAGGCAGTAGTCAATTACTGCTGCCGTAACAAGTTCGCCCGGCCACAGCACCGGTATGCCCGGCGGATAAAAGCTCACCTGCTCCGCGCAGATTCTGCCTTCCGCCTTTTGCAGCGGCAGGCTTTCATTTTCCGCATCAAACGCGCTGCGCAGCGGCACTGCCGTAACAAACTCCGGCAGCCTCCAGCAGTTTTGTTCCTTTAAAGGGGCGCGTTTATGCTGCTCCAAGCCTGCAAAAACACTGCTTATTTTTTCAAGCACGGCATCATATTCTGCGCCGCCGTCTGCAAAAGTCACCAAAAAAAGCACATTCTGCGCATCGGTAAGCTCCACGGCAATTCCTGCCTTGCGCAGGGCATCGCCGGCTTCCGTGCCGCTGTAACCCCACGCCGCCGTATTAACCGTTACTTTGGTGCAGTCAAACCCAGCTATGCCGTTTTTGCCGGTGCAGCCTGTATCCAACAGTTTCAGCCCGGCAAATTTACTTAAGCAGCTGCGCAGCTTTTCTGCCGCTGCCAGCGCGCGCTCAATCAGTTTTTCTCCCTGCACAGCCAAAGTATAACGTGCGGCATCTATTGAAGCCATCAGCAAATAATTGGGGCTTGTAGTTGTCAAAAGGCTCACCGCTTCTGCGGCACGCGTTAAATTAATGCGTCCGCCTTTAACATGCAGCAGCGAACACTGCGTCATAGCGCCAAGAATTTTATGTGTGCTCTGTGCGCAGGCATCCGCCCCGCACTGCAAAGCCGAAAGCGGCAGCTTGCTGCTGAAGCCAAGGTGCGGCCCGTGTGCCTCATCCACCAAAAGAACGGCATTATGAGCATGGGCAATTCCGCCAATGGCTTTTAAATCCGCAGCCTGTCCGTAATAATTGGGGCTTGTCACCAGCACAGCTTTAATATCCACATGGCGCGCAAAGGCGTCCTGTACTGCCTGCAGCGTAATTTGTGTGTTAATGCCAAATACCGCGTCATATTCCGGCATTACAAAAACAGGCTCCAAATTTGCCAGAAGCAGCGCGCCCGCCACACTGCGGTGAGCGTTGCGCGGCACTAAAACTTTATCTCCCGCTTTGCAGGCCGCCATCAGCATGGCATGAATGGCGCCCGTTGTACCGTTAACGGCAAAAAAGCACCTGTCGCTGCCATACAACTGCGCCGCTAAATTCTGCGCTTCCATTATATATGAAGAAGGCGCATGAATATCATCCAGTTCGCTCATCAGCGATACATCCATCTCCACGGCTCCTGCGCCGAGTTCGTTTTTTAAAAGCGCTTCCATGCCGCGCCCGCCCTTGTGCCCGGGTGTATGGAAGGGATAAACCTTTTCGTTTTTATATTTCAGCATCGCTTCAACAAGCGGCATTCTGTTCTGCAAAACAACCTCCAAGGCATATTAACCCATGTTATCTTTATATTTTATCACAGCACGCCGCCTAATTAAAGCATTTTAATCTGCGCGGCTATTTGCGCTGCATCATAATTTCCGTCAATCAGAATATACTTACAGCCATATTCACGGCACAAACGTAAATTAGACGCATTTTCCTATTAAAATTACCATTTTACACCTCCGCCGCTTTATATTTTACCATAATAATAACAAAAACATTTTAATTAAACTTCTGCCATGCTACAATAAATATAGGAAAGCCGATTGGAGATGAAGCCTATGAAACTGCGCTCTAAACCGATGACCAAAGAACAAATAAAGCAGTACCTGCATAAGCTCCAGCTGGAAAATTTTACGCCCAGGGCTGATTTAGCAACACTGCAGAAACTGCACGACGCGCATTTAAAATACATCCCCTATGACAATTTTGACTGCCTTAACAGCAAAATAACGTCGCTGAAGCGCGAGGACATGTTTAATAAACTCATCCTGCACAACCGCGGCGGCATTTGCTTTGAGCTGAACGGGCTGTACGCCTGGCTGCTCGAATCGCTGGGCTTTAATTTCGTCAGCTTCGCCGGGCGCTTTATTAATAAAATAAACGTGTACCAGATGCGCCAGCACCGCAACATGTGCGTAACAATTGACGGCAAACGCTATATCACCGATGTCGGCGTCAACAGCGAAAGCCCGCGCATACCGCTTTTGCTGGAGGAACAGCGCGTACAGAGCGATGGCATCAGCCAGTACAAATTTACGCGCGACGAGTTTTGGGGCTGGCTGCTGTGGCAGAAGGAAAAAGGAAAACCCTGGAAGCGCATGCTGGGCTTTACCGAAGAACCGCAGCTGGAAAAAGATTACGTTTTTCCTTCTTTCTGGTGCGACGCCCATCCCGATTCGCCCTTTAACAAAGAAAAAGAGCTTTCCATCTTCCGCGAAGACTGCAACATCACCATCCGCGGCAACTTTTTAAAATTTTACCTGAGCGGCAGGGTTAAATACCGCTATAAAATAAAAAACGGCGCCGATTTAAAAGAGGTGCTGTGGGAATACTTTGGCATTAATGTTGAATACCGCCTTAAAAATGACGGTATGGACTACGAATGAGGTAAAAATGACCGCAATACCGGATTATGTAAAAAAAATACTGCATATGCTTACAGAAGCAGGTTACGAGGCTTACATCGTCGGAGGTGCCGTGCGCGATTTGCTTTTAAAACTGCCGCCCGGAGATTTTGACATTACCACCAGCGCCACGCCAGAAGAAATCAGCGCGGTATGCCGCGCCAACAATATTAAAACCATTGATAACCTCGGGCAGAACTTTGGCTGCGTGGTTGCCGTTATAAACGGCGTTCCTGCGGAAATTACCACCTTCCGCGGAGAAAGTTATGGCGCTGACGCCCACAAGCCGGACAAAGTATGGTTCAGCAAATCGCTGCGCGAAGATTTAAGCCGCCGCGATTTTACCGTTAACGCCATGGCAATGGATATTAACGGCAGAATATATGATTACCATAACGGCATGAAAGATTTACAAAAACATATTCTGCGCACTGTCGGCGACGCCGGGCAGCGTTACAGCGAAGACGCACTGCGTATGCTGCGCGCCTGCCGTTTTGTTGCTCAGCTTAGCTTTGACTATGTGCAGGAAAACGGCGTGCTGCCGCCCTTTGGCGAAGAAAACACGCCTTACTATATGCCGCGCAATTTCAGTTTTCCCGCCGGAAACTGCGCCGGTTTATCGCTTGAACGCGTGCGCACCGAACTTGACAAGCTGCTTACAGGCAAATATGCAGGCAAAGGCCTGATGCTGCTGATGGCAACAGGGCTGACAGACGCCAAATGCCGCGTAAAAGAAAACGGCGCATATCATGAAATTGACATTCTGCCGGAACTGCGCCACCTGGAAGGGCTGCCGCAAAACAGGCGCTTTCACTGTTACAATGCCTGGGAGCATACATTAAAAGCAGTTGATAACAGCCCGCGCGATTTAACTATCCGCTGGGCCATGCTGCTGCACGACCTCGGCAAAGGCATGCCCGGCATCCGCGGCACCCATCCGGACGGTTCGCCCAGTGACCACGGGCACGAAGCGTTAAGCGCAGTTATGGCGCAGGACGTAATGACGCGCCTGCGCTACCCAAAAGATTTTGCCAAGCGCGTTGTATGGCTGGTATCGCGCCACATGCGCTTTGCGCCGATGATGTTTACCAAAGAACGCACGCTGACGCGCTGGGTACGTGCCGAAGCCGCCAGCGGTGAATTCCGTACCTCCAAAGATTTAACGGAAGCCTTTACTCAGCTGAAAGAAGTGTTTTTGGCAGACATGGGCGCAACACACGCCGGCAACAACCCGCAGCTGATGGCAGAAGGACGCGAACTGGCAGATGCCGTGATAGACATTGCACGCAATAAAATGCCGGTGCATACTGCCGACCTTGCCGTAAACGGAGCAGACCTTGCGCAAATTATAACGGACGGCGCGGAAACAGGCAGATTTTTAAAATACCTGCTGGAACGTGTCCGCAGCGGCAATTTGCCCAACGAACGTGCAACACTGCTCGAAGCGGCAAAACACCGCCAGCAAAAAACATCTGCCAAAGCAGAAATTTAAATTTTATATTGTACCTGTATATGCAAAGTGCTATACTTAATTTGTATGGGGACGTAGCTCAGCTGGGAGAGCGTACGGTTCGCATCCGTAAGGCCGAGGGTTCAATCCCCTTCGTCTCCACCAAAATGTAACAACAAACCCGCCAGAATTATTTTCTTCTGGCGGGTTTACTTTATTCCGCATATCGCGCAATGGATTTAAATTTACTCGTTTTATTTTTATAAAATAAATTTATAGTTTTTGATACACCTCTTTTATTTCTTGCTATAATCCATTCATAAATATTGGCTTCTTCTTCAAGATATGTATAATATGACCTGTTATACAAAAAAGTAATCATATCACTTTTCTTCCACAGCGACCCAAATCTGTCTAATTCTTTAATTTGAGGATAAGCATAACCTCCGTCATCAAAAGAATGTGCTATTTTTAACTCCGCAAGCAAAATAACCGGTAAGCGCAACTCCAATATAGTATCTTTTAGTTTAGCTGCTATAAAGTTATATTCTTGTTTGTTTTTAGGATTTTGCGGAATCAGATTAAGATTATCTATTATAACCAGTTCAGCACCCAAATTTTCTTTGGCAAATTTAATATTCTTAATAAAATCTGCTAAATTCGATACCGGAATATCAAAAAAGTAAAATTTACTCTTTTGCACGGTTTCAACCGCGTCTACAAGTCGTTTCCATTCCCTCTCACTTAAATTATCACTTTCACCAAAATACTTAATTTCAACTTCCGCCATAATGCCAAGAAGGCTTTTCATTAAACTTCCTTTGTCCTTATCAAAGCTAAAATAAACCACCGTCTTTTTACCAACGCAGGCAATATTGTTTAAAATATTTAATGCCAAAGTAGTTATCCCCATATATGGGCGCCCAGCTAAAACTATTAAATCTGTATCATGAACGCCGCCTTCCATTTCTCTATCCATCTCTATAAAACCGGTTGGAATACACTTTGCGTTTTTCTGCTCAGCAACATCACCTTCAATGTCACGGAACGCAGTATAGGCAATATCTGCCGCAGAGGTGAAATTATCATTCAATACATTTTTAAAATCCGCACCTTCACTCATCTTAATCTTCCTTTGTTGAAAAAACATTTTCTGTATTATACTTTTCCAATATCATTTTATAGTCGCTTATAGCGTCTTCCAGTGATTTCATTAAAACATCAATACCATCGTTCTCTCCAAATTTCACATCATAAATGCCAACAGTCATCCACTTACCAGTTCTTAAACTTGCCGGTTTAACAAATTTTGTATGTCCATACACATATTTCGTTAAAAATTTATTTTTCAAATCATATGTATCAACTCGTGAATTATTTTCATTATCATTGGCAACTTTTAAACGTATCTCCATGTTTGTTTTTTCTGCGCCAATTATAGTTTCTATTTGTAAATACAACCAACATTTATGTTCTATTACTTTACCATCTTTGTCAATTTGATCTACTATAAATAACTCTTTATTTGCATCTTTTAATGGCATATGGAAACATTCAAAACCACCAGCCACGTTTGACACATAACTATAATTGCTCTTAAATTCATGATTATCCAAAAAGTCAGTTTTAGTATGCAAATAATCATAAAATCCATAAACTGCCCACCAACCCCAATCAACAACAGGCAGTGTTTCAAAAGTTTCAACTAATTTTTGCTTGCTATTCCAATAATTATAATAAGAAATGAAAATCTGATTATTTGTTTTATCTGCATACTGCTGCATTAAATTAAGCATTTTTTCTCTACTTATTTTTTCATAACCCGCTTTTTCAACACTGCTCAAATCACTTTGGAAGCCTGTTTTGTAATAAACGCCTTTTACTATAACAGCATTTTCTTCATGTTTTTCTTTTAATTCTTTTTTATATCGTTCTAACTGATTGTCGTGTTCGGAAGTATATGTTTTATCTTCCACAATAATTTTGTAAATCTTTTCTTCACATTCTACAGTTAATAAAACATCCACATTATCAACTTGCCGTTCAACATCAAGAAGTTTAAAGTTTTTGCTTTTAAGCTCCGGCACAAATATTTCCAGCATTTTTCTTGCACATTCGTTAAGCGCTGCATCCTTTTCGGCTTCTTCATGTGCGTAAGAAGCAAGCCAGCAAATAAATGCGTCCTGCGAAAGTTCGCTTGTGGCATATTCAAACAAATTATTTTTCAGTTCATTTTTGGCAAATTTTTCATACATAATCCAACACCCCTTTTATCTTTATAATTTAATATATTCTGTTTTTAATTTCTTTTTCCTCTAAAATTTCAACCATATCGCCCTGGCTGCGCAGCCACATCTCAATGCCTTTATTAAACATTTCCGCTTCAATCAGCCAGCCTTTTTGATTATGTTCTAAAATTTTAGCTGTTGGCACCCTGTCTAAAACAGCTTCCAACGAAGGTCCGTTATAATAAAATTTTATTTTTACAAGTATACCGGTCTGCATAAACTGTATACGCTTACGAAATTCGCCGTCTTGAAACCGCATTAAGTAATCTACTTTAAAATGTTTATCAGTAACAATTAACTGTTCGATACGGTCAATTCTGTAAATAACCGGCACTAATGTACCGTTAATATAATCGTCAGGAGCCTCTTTATTTGTAAAATACGCAGGCATATAAAAATAATATTCGGAAAATAAAATTGCAACCGGATTTATTTCGCGTATCACAAGGCTTCCATCCATACGTTTATACCATATTTTAAGTATCGTTTGTTCAGCAATAGCTTTGGCAATTTTGTCTATCATATTTAAAATAGCTTTGCCGTGCGCCGGTTCTCTGTAATTAAAAAGTTCATTTTGAATTATCTTTTTTATATACTCATCCTGTTCTTCCGCTAATGCACTACAACCATATTTATCAAATCTGCCCCAATATCCGTATCCTTCTGCAAATAATTCTTTAATTATAGTTTTTAATTCTTTTTTCGTAAAAGCTTTAGTACCAAGCAATATTTTTATCAATGCTATTGTTGTTGGTACTGATATTGAAGTTATACAATTATTAAGTCTGTATATATTCAGCTTTTTGTCATATACAAGCCTATATTTATGGCTATAATTTTCCAAAAAATATCTAATCGCTTCTAAATCACGCTGAATTGTTTTTAAAGAAACACAGTAAAAATCGGCTTCTTCTTCCTTATCTATAAATCTGCCATCCATTAGTTTGGCATATATTTCAAGCTTTCTGTTATTATTAAAACTTTTCATTATTTTATCACCTTCTTGCTTTTATTATAGCAAAAAAGATAGACTTATAATGTCCATCTTTTCCGATTTTTCTTTTAATATAGCTTGAAAATCAAAAACTCCCGCACGTAATGTACGGGAGTTTTTGATGCTTTTTATTCTTCCCTTTTAGCAAGGCTTACAAACTTGGTAAATTGCTTGTGGAAGAACAGGTTTACCGTGCCAACCGGGCCGTTGCGGTGCTTGGCAACGATAAGTTCCGTTATGTTTTTATTTTCGGTTTCAGGGTTATAGTAATCTTCGCGGTACAGGAACATTACAATATCGGCGTCCTGCTCCAAAGAGCCCGATTCGCGCAGGTCAGAAAGCATCGGGCGTTTAACCTGGCGCGATTCCACGCTGCGGCTGAGCTGCGACAGTGCTATAATCGGCACATTCAGTTCACGCGCCAGTGCTTTCAGCGAACGGGAAATTTCGGAAACCTCCTGCTGGCGGTCGCCACTTAAATTACGCTTGCCGCTGCCCTGCATTAACTGCAAGTAGTCGACAACAATTAAATCAAGCCCGTGCTCCGCTTTTAAACGTCGCGCACGGCTGCGCATTTCCATAGCCGTTATGCCTGCCGTATCATCGATATAAATCTGCGCGGCGCTTAAAGAATCGGCTGTCTGTATCAGCTGAATCCAGTCCTCGTCACGCAGTTCACCGATACGCAGACGCTGCGAATCGATATTTGCTTCGGCGCAGAGCATACGCTGTACAAGCTGCTCCTTGCTCATTTCCAAACTGAAAAAGGCAACTACTTTCGGCTTGCCGTCCGTCTGCTTGCCGCTGCGGATGGCCACATTCTGCACAATGTTCAGCGACAATGCCGTTTTACCCATGGAAGGGCGTGCTGCCAGAATAATAAAGTCACTGCCGTGCAGGCCGCTGGTAAGGTTGTCAAAATCAACAAAACCGGTCGGCAGGCCTGTTAAGCCATTCTTGTTATTCATTAATGCTTCCAAATCCTTAAAGGAATCCATAACAATGTTGTTAATAGGCACAAAGTCGGTATCCTTTTTGCGGTTGGAAATATCAAGTATTTTCTTTTCGGCGCTGTCAATAATATCGCTTACATCTTCGCTGCCTTCGTAGCCAAGTTCCGCAATTTCCGTAGCGGAACGCACCAGCTGGCGCAGAATGGATTTTTCTTCGACAATACCGGCGTGATAAACCACATTGGCAGCCGTCGGTACGGAATTAGCCAGCGAAGTGACATAGGCAATGCCGCCAACATCTTCCAGCTTGCCGTTCTTTTTTAAAACCTCGGTTACCGTTACCAAATCGACTGCTTCATTGCGGTTATAAAGTTCCAGCATGGCGTTAAAAATAACCTTATGCGCCTCGCGGTAAAAATCTTCGGAGCGCAGTTTTTCCATTACTTTGGCAATGGCTTCCCTTTCAAGCAGCATTGCGCCCAAAACGGCCTGTTCCGCCTCTATGTTCTGCGGTGGTACTCTGTCAATCATGGCCAACGCCTTATTCTGCCGCTACGGTTACGGCAAACTCGGCAGAAATTTCCGGGTGCAGTTTGGCAACAGCAGTGTATTCGCCAATGCCTTTTACAGCGCCCTTCAGTTCTACCTTGCGGCGGTCAATATCAAGTTTGGTCTGTTCAATTAAGGCTTCGGCAACGTCTTTGCTGGTTACGCTGCCAAACATTTTGCCGTTTTCGCCCACGCGCACTTTAACAACAACATGTACTTTTTTCAGCTGGGCGGCAAGCATTACAGCTTCGTCCTTACGCTGAGCGGCACGGTGTGCCTGCGTTGCCTGGTCTTTTTTAGCCTGGTTTAAGTTGGCTGCGTTGGCTTCCTTTGCCATTTTGCGCGGCAGCAGATAGTTGCGGCCATAGCCTTCCGCGGTTTCTACAATATCGCCTTTTTTGCCTAAATTTTTAACGTCCTGCAGCAGAATCACTTTCATTATTATCATTCTCCTCTAACTGTTTTTTCGCTAACGCGATAATTTGTTTTTTAACTTCTTCAACACTGATATTTTTAAGCTGTACGCCGGCTACTGTCTGATGTCCGCCGCCGCCCAGTTCTTCCATAATAATCTGTACGTTAACGGTGCCGTCGCTGCGGGCGCTTACGCCCAAAGAACCGTCAACGGAATATTCGGTTATAACAACGCTCATGCAAACGCCGGTAATATTAATCATTGTATCGGCAGCCTGAGCCGCAATAACAGACGATTTAACTTCTTTCGGCGCATTTTCGTAAACAGAAATTACCATGCCCGGTTCCGGCATTTCGGCTTCTGCCACAAGGCGCGATTTAACCTGTACGGAATCAAGGTCATCCTTAAACAGCTGGCGCACCATATTCGGGTCGGCACCGCTGCGGCGCAGAAGTGCTGCCGCTTCAAAGGTACGCTCGCCGGTCTGCACGGCAAAGTTTTTGGTATCGACAACAATACCTGCATAAAGCGCAGTTGCCTCGCCTTTGGTAAATTCCAGCCTGTCGTTAAAGTAGCCCACAAGCTCCGTTACAAGTTCGCTTGTAGATGACGACGACGGTTCCATATATTGCAGCGTGGTGTTTTTAATAGCGTCTTCCGCACGGCGGTGATGGTCGATAATAATGCGCCACGGAATAGCGTCCAGCACCTTCTGGCTGGCACAGAGCATTTTGCGGTGGTGGTCAACCAAAACCAAAAGCGACTTGGGCGAAATATGCTTCAGCGCTTCTTCTTCCTCTACCATAATATCCGCATAAACATCGTCTTCGTCCATCAGTTTCATATCGTTGCTGCGCAGCGTTTCAGCAATTTTGCGCACCGATTCGTTCTGCCCGCTGACAACGATATAGGTTTCCTTGCCAAGGCTGCGTGCCATTTTTGCCATGCCGATAGCACTGCCGATAGCATCGAAATCTTCCATTGTATGGCCCATCACAAAAACCTTTTCGGCCGAAACCATCAGTTCATGCACGGTATGCGCCACAATGCGGGCACGCACGCGTGTGCTTTTGGCCGTAACGGTTGTAATGCCGCCAAAGAACTGTAAGCTGCCGCCTATTGCCACAACAACCTGGTCACCGCCGCGCCCGAGCGCCAAATCAAGCGCTTTGGCTGCGTTAAGGCTTACTTCTTCCAGACTGCGGCCATCGCAGGCAATGCCCACGCTGATAGTAGGCGTAATTTTATTGCCTACCTGTATTTCATGTATCTTATCCAAAACAGGGAACTTCTTTTCCATTAAGTCCTGCAAAGAAGCCTGGTTGATGCCGACCAGAAAGCTTTCTTTATTGTTGGCAAGAATAAAGCCGTTTTCTTCTTCGGCCCATTTGCTGAGGACTTCGTTTACTTCGCCGGAAATATTGGCGCGTGTGCTTTCGCCCATGCCTTTGGTCACGTCTTCGTAATTATCAAAACGCACATAAGCAAGGCAGAGTTTTTCGTTGGCGTATTTCTGGCGCAAAAGTTCAAAATCCGTAACATCCGTTAAATAAAATATCAGGCTGTAGCCCTTGCTTTCTTTTTTGCCAGCCCTTTCGCCTGCCAGCACACGGCAATGGCGCAGGCGGTAATAACGGCCGTTAATTAAAAGCAGGCGTTCGCCGTCTTTAATGCTTAAAGCGTCAAAGGCGTTTTCCGGCAGGTCAAAAATTTCTTCCGGGCGTTTGCCGTCTACATTTTTCACTCCGGCAAAACCGGCATATTCCACAAACAACTCGTTTTTCCACTGCAATTTGCCGTCCTGCCCGAATACGGCCATGGCCACGTCAAGGTTTCTTACGGCATAATGGCTGGTGCGCTCAATATTGCGCACAATGGTATCAAGGTAGCCGTTAAACTGCACTTCTTTGCTGTAAAACTGCCGTCTGGCATACCAGTAAAAGCAGCCTATCGCCGCAAGGCCAACGGCAAGCCACCACCAGCCGTAAAAGGCCAGTACAACTGTAAAGCCAACGATGATGCCTAACGGCACTTTCATATCATTCCAGAAGTTCCAGATTTTGTTAAACATTTTACCCGCTCCCTTTACAGGCTGCGTTCTTTTAAATTACGATTGTCAAACACAGATTCAAACGCACCCAGAAGTACAATAAATGTAGAAACCAACTGCACCGACAATGCCAGCACTACGCTTACTGCTCCCAGCCATAAAGGCTTGCCGTTTTTCTCAAGCCACCAGTAAATTACAGCCCAGCCCTGAAATAAAAAGGCTACGCTGGTTACGGTTTGAATATTAATGGCAATTTCAAAAGCCAGCTTCGGAGCGTCCGGATAAGTTGCCATAAAGCCCATGGAAAGCGCAAAAGGCCAGATTAAATATTCCGATACACGCCAGTTTTTAAACGGCGGCAGGGGCGCAAAAGTAACGCCCATTTTGGAAAGCACTTTACGCGAGCCCATATAATTGGCAAAAGCAATTATCGGCGAACATACAATAAGCGAGCCGGGCAGGATTAAGCGGATAAGCTCAATCATATCTTTATTGGACTGCACAGCCGCTGCAATTTGCTCCTCACTCATTCCGGCAGCCCTGTAATAACCCTGAGTTTCATTTAAGGCTTCTTCAAGGCCGCTGAACATTATATCCACGGGATTGGTGCCCATTACAAGCATTGCCAGCCCCATGCTTAATAAAATGGAAACAAAGGTTGCCGCAGAACTATATACCAGAGTTTTGGCAGGCGTGTAACCGCGGTACATACACTCGCCCAGCGCCAGCCCCAAAAGGCCGAACATGGCCATTACGGAAAGAGCCTGCACCGGCCCGAGCAGCGAACCTATAACCGCGCCCGCTACAATTAAAGTCATTATGCTCCAGCGCAGGCCGTTGCGCATACCGCAAACCGCTACCGGAACTGCCCACAGAAAATTAAAAATAACGCCAAGCACCGGCAGATAAGTGCCGAGTATAGCAAACAAAACGGCAATAGCCGCCAAAATACCGGCTTCTACCATTTCAGAAGTTTTTCTTACCAAAATATTCCTCCTTATATCAACGGGCATACGCCCACATAATTATATTTTACAGCAAAAAGGCAAAAAAGCAAAGTAAAAGTAAGCTGCAAAAAACCTGTAAAATTAGTTTAATCAATGTTACAATGAATATAATTAAAACAAAAAGGAGCTGACACAATGGCTGACGCTAAAATCTGCGGGCGTTTCGCCCCTTCACCCAGCGGCAGAATGCACCTCGGCAATATATTCTGCGCACTTTTGGCCTGGCTGAGCGCACGCGCGCAAAACGGCAGCATGCTCCTGCGCATTGAAGACCTCGACACTTCGCGCTGCACGGAAGAAAAAGCGCGCCTTTTAATGGATGACCTTCTGTGGCTGGGGCTTGACTGGGACAGCGGCGCCTTTCCCGGCAAAGCGCCGGATGAATTTTACCAAAGCCGCCGCAGCGGAATTTATAGAGAATTTTTTGAAAAACTGTCCGCCCAAAATTTAATTTACCCCTGTTTTTGCAGCCGCGCCGAGCTGCACGCGGCAAGCGCGCCGCACACAAGCGACGGGCAGTTTATTTACCCGGGCACCTGCCGCAATTTAACGGAAGATGAACGCCGCAGTAAAATGCAAAGCCATAAACATTCCTGGCGCATTAAAGCGCCGGATGAAACCGTCACCTTTAACGACAGGCACTACGGCAGGCAAAACCTGAACCTTGCCCGCGAATGGGGCGATTTTATCGTGCGCCGCAGCGACGGCATTTACGCCTACCAGTTAGCCGTTGTTATTGATGATGCGCTTATGGGAGTTACGGAAGTAATACGCGGACGCGACCTGTTAAGTTCTTCCGCGCCGCAGCTTTATTTATACAGGCTTTTGGGCTTTAAGCCGCCGCAGTTTGGGCATTTGCCGCTTTTAACCGCACCCGACGGCCGCCGCCTTGCCAAACGCGACATGGATTTGGACATGGGCGCTCTGCGCAGCCGTTATACGCCGGAAGAAGTTATCGGCAGGCTCGCCTTTTTAGCCGGGCTGATTGATAAAGAAGAACCGATAAAAGCGGCAGAACTTCTTCCTTTATTTGACTGGCAGAAAATACCAAAAGAAAATATTACTGTTAATAACTAAAAAAATCCTCCGCCACAAAGCGGAGGATTTTACTTTTTAACGAACGTTAAATACCTTGCCCGGATTTAAAATTCCTTTCGGGTCAAGCGCGGCTTTAATAGCACGCATCATTTTCATTTCGACAGGGTCGGTATATTTTTCCATAGCGGGCAGCTTCTTGGCGCCAATGCCGTGCTCGCCGCTCAGGCGTCCGCCAAGGCTGTAAACATAAGCATAAGCTTCGGCGTGGAACTCGCTGAGCTGTTTTTCCCATTCTTCTTCGCTTAAATCGCATTTCAGAATCTGGAAATGCAGGTTGCCGTCACCGGCATGAGCCAGGCACAACAGTTTAAAGCTGTATTTTTTGGAAACTTCGTTAAGATGTTCAATGCACTCGGCAATTTTATCAACCGGCACAACCAAATCGTCCGAAGTGCTGATAAGGCTCAGCACACGGGTGGATTCCAGGCAGTTGCGGCGGATTTTCCATACGCGTTCGTCAGCTTCCAGAACATCGGTTGCGCCGCTTTCGGTGCAGATTTCGTCAAGCTGCTCCATTTTGCTTTCCAGTTCTTCTTCGTTAAAGGTTTCAACCGTAATAATTACATAATAACCGTCCTCGTAATGCGGCAGCTTCAGTTCGCAGTAATCGCTGGCACTGCGTACAAAGCCGTTGTCCATAAACTCAACGCTGGTCGGGTTCAGTCCCGCTTTAATCAGGTTAGGCACAACGCCGATGGCTTTGTCAAGTTCGGTAAAGATAGCGAGGATATCCAGTTTATAAGGGCACAGCGGCAAAAGTTTAAGAGTGGCCTTGGTAATAATGCCCAAAGTGCCTTCACTGCCCATTACAAGCTGTTCCAGGCAGTAGCCGGTGCTGTTCTTTTTAAGAGTAGAGCCAAGCGTTACAATATCGCCGGTAGGGGTAACAACTTCAACAGAGTAAACCTGATTGCGGGTAGTACCGTAACGTACAGCCTTGTTGCCGCCGGCGTTGGTTGCAATATTGCCGCCGATTAAGCAGCTGTCGGCGCTGCACGGGTCGCCTGCATACAAAAAGCCTTCTTTATTGGCGTATTCCTGAATTTCCAAAGTTCTGGCACCGGCTTCAACAACCATGTACATGCCTTCTTTGTTAAGCTCAAGAATTTTATCCATGCGTTCCATTAAAAGTACAATGCCGCCGCAAACTGGCACTGCACCGCAGGATACGCTGGTACCGGCGCTGCGCGGAGTAACCGGCACATCAAATTCGTTGGCAATTTTCATAACGGCTGCCACTTCTTCGGTATTGGCAGGCATTACAACAACTTCCGGCAGATGATGGTAATGCGGGTCGGTTTCTTCGTCCGTTTTGTATTTATCAAGAGTTTCGGAGTCGGTCATTACATATTCAGCGCCTAATGCTTTGCGCAGAGCCTCCAGTACTTCTTCGGTGACCGGTTTGTAGTTCATCATTTTCTCAAATCCTTTCTGCTGTCCTTCATTTAAGATTTTTAATCTACATTAAAAATCTTACCGGGGTTCAAAATACATTTCGGGTCCATGGCTTTTTTAATGGTGCGCATTAAATTCAGTTCGCCCGGACGGGTATATTTTTCCATTTCGGCAAGTTTCTTGGCACCAATGCCGTGTTCACCGGCAAGGCGTCCGCCAATGCTGTAAGCATAGGTATAAACTTCATCATGGAATGCCTGTACGTTGTTTTCCCATTCTTCGTCGGTCAAATCGCATTTGCACAATACAATATGCAGGTTGCCGTCGCCTACATGGGCACAGATAAGCGGCGTGAACGGATATTTTTCGCCGGTTTTCATAACAAATTTAACTGCATCGGCAACTTTATCGCGCGGTACAACAACATCGTCCGTAAGGGATACGAGGCTGATAAGACGCACGCTTTCCTGGCAGTTGCGGCGCATTTTCCAGATGCGTTCGTCAGCCTCCAGCACTTCTACAGCGCCTGCTTCGGTGCAAAGCTCATCAAGGCGTTCCATCTTCATATCCAATTCGTCTTCGTTGTAGGTTTCAACGGTAACGATAACATAAATGCCGTCCTCATAATGCGGCACATTTTTATATTCGCAGTAATCTGCGGTGGTGCGTACATAGGTATTATCCATGTATTCAATGCTGGTCGGGTCAATGCCTGCCTTTAAAAGCAGCGGCACCAAATCAATAGCTTTGTCCGGGTCGGTAAACACGGCAACAAGGTCGAACTTATACGGGCACAGCGGCAAAAGCTTAAGGGTTGCTTTGGTAATAATGCCCAAAGTACCTTCGCTGCCCATAATCAGCTGTTCAAGGCAGTAGCCGGTAGAGCATTTTTTCAAACGCGCGCCCACTTCAATAATTTCACCGGTCGGGCTTACAAATTCAATTTCGTGAACCTGGTCGCGGGTAGTGCCGTAACGCACTGCCTTATTGCCTCCCGCGTTGGTTGCCAGGTTGCCGCCGATTAAGCAGCTGTCGGCGCTGCACGGGTCGCCTGCATAAAGATAACCTGCTTCGTTGGCAACACGCTGAACTTCAACGGTAGGCACACCGGCTTCGGTAACAAGATACATGCCTTCGGTATTCAGCTCGATAATTTTATTCAAACGTTCCATTAAAAGCACAATGCCGCCGCAGACAGGAATTGCACCATCGGCAAGGCTGGTGCCTGCACTGCGTACGGTAACGGGCACATCAAATTTATTGGCAAGTTTCATAATTTCCGCAATTTCCTGGGCAGAAGCAGGCTTTACAACAACTTCCGGCTTGTGAAATTTACGCGGGTCTGTTTCTTCGTCAGTCTGATAGTGTTCCAGTGTTTCAGCATCAGTCATAACGTATTCAGCGCCTACAACACTTTTTAATGCTTCAATTACTTCTTCGGTAACAGGAGCATAAGTTTTCATACTTCATCATCCTTCCATAACTGCCGCCAAAATGGCAGGCAGGTAAAATACATATCTTTAATAATTATAATACAAAACTGCATGAATTTCAAAATTACAGATGCCAAAGTAAACAAAAATCCCTGCTAAAAAACAGGGATTTTAAAAATTTTACATTGAATTAAAAATTGCGCTGGTAGCTGATGCCGATAATTTTGGTATAACTGTCATGCGTATGGGCGTGGCCGCCATCTGCCGGACTTTTTCCGTTAAACGCAAAATTCAAATCGCCTACATCCATCCAGCCCAGTGCCAAAGCTACCGTCTGGTCTTTATCGTTATAGCGCGCACCAATAGAATAAGTGCGGCGGTTGCCGGTCGGCACAATAAAATCGCCGCCGTTATAAGGAATGGAGGATTCGTCATAAGCAAAGCCTGCCATTAAGGTATATTTATCACTCAGCTTATGTTCCACGCCGATAGCATAACGCCAGCCGTCCTCCCAGTTTTTGGGATTGTTTTGCGGTCCGTCAAAACCATACCCTACATTACTTAACATAATATTAAGGTTTTTATAGGTATCCCAACCTGTACGTACAGCATTTAATTCCATGCGGGTTTTATCGTTAAACTTGTGGCTGTAACCGATATGCCACGACTCCGGCAGCGTTACCTCGCCGTAAGCATCGCCAGAAAGAGTTACAGGACCATTATACGCATGAAAATCAGCTTCCATAGAATGCTTGATGCGGCTGCGGTATACTACGCCGATTTCATTCTTATCGTCAAAAGCATAGTTGGCAGCAGCATTCCATCCTAAAGCATAGCTTTCACCTTTGGTATGAGTAGGTACACTTGGACCAGGCATAGCATTTTTTTCCATTGTCAAACCAACATAGTTAATTTCCGCACCCACAGCGGCGCTCCATTTATCGTCAAACTTATGCGCAAAAGTCGGCGTAACGCTTACACCGTTTAAGCGTGATAAAAACGCATTAGTTGAAACATCAGAATCGCGTTCAAATTCGGACACCATAGCAAAGCGGCTGAACGCACCAATGCCAAACCAGTCTTTGTCGTTCAGTTTTTTTACATAATAAGTACCCGGCGCAAAGCCGAAATGCACGCGGTTAGTACCGCTGTCAATTACATCTCCATTTTCATTATACAAATCGTATTCGCCGTGCGGGCTGATGTAGGTTGCGCTTACCTTAAACGCCTCTCCGTCCACCTTAGTGATAGATGCCGGGTTGTAAGCTACGTTAGCAGCGTCGCCTTCGGCAAACATACGCGCTCCGCCCATGGCAACGCCTTCGGCACTCCATTCGTTAATGGCAAAACCTTCTGCTCCGGCAGCCTGCGGCAAACCCAAAGCACATAAAATACCTAATGCTAAAACTTTATTTTTTAAATTCACATCGTCACCTCTGTTAAAATTATTAGCAGCTGGTACTATTGTAACAGATTTGTGAATTTTTAGCTACAAAAAATACGCCCCTGCATTAAATAAGGGGCGTACAACGTCTTTATTTATCGTCAATACCGCGGCGCAGCACTATCGGGCGCTGCTTTTCCCACGGTTTGTACTGCACGGTGCTGCAAAATACATAGGCTTTATAGCGTTTTGCAGCGTCTTCTTCCGCTGCGGCTTTAGCCAGGTCTCGTTCTGCGATATCGTTTTGCGGGTAATACTTAAAGGCTTCGGCGTAAATTTCACTTGCTTTAGCGTCATCACCTGCGTTATGCGCATCTTCTGCCAAAAACTTCAGTGCAAAATATTTATACGGGTTCACACCATTGTTGTCCTTTTCAGCTTCAACCATTGCCTTGGCTTCATCAACAGCCTGCTGCTTTTTGCCTGCTTCGCTCAGCACCATCAGCCTGCGGTAAAACATATCGCCGCGGGCGCAGCTGTGAAAGCTGTGTTTATAAGCACGGCTCAGGTCGTATGCTTCTTTTAAATAGGTAAGAGCCGCTTCTTCGCTTTTGGCCAGTTTCCAAACTATTTCAGCAATATCGCGCAGGCACAAAACCTTGTGCTCCGCTTCGCTTAAACCATATTCCGGGTCGTCATCCATATTAGGCTCTACATTTACAACCGTGCTTAAAACACGCATTGCGCTTTCGGTATCGCCCATCCAGTAAAGCGCGCGCCCTACAATCGAGCGGCAGCGCCAGTCGTTATAATCCTGTATCATGCCTACCGGCACAGGGTATTCTCCGTTAGCCAAACGGGAAACATAACCCATCCATTCCTGTTGGTCCATATTATCTGCCTCCTGTCAGTCTGCTTTATTTAATTGTACCATAATAAAATATTTTTGGCATAAAAAAGGGCTGCCGCACACATGGAAAGATGTGCGCACAGCAGCCTAAAATAAGGGAAAGCGTTAGTTAAGGCAATGTATAAAAACATCATTGCACAATGCAAATTATACACTGCTAAAAGAAATTTGTCAAGTCTTTCTATAATTTATTAAAATTATTAATTTTTTGTAACATTTTCGGCACAGCCGCATAGCATAAACGCACTAACAGCTAAAATATTCTTTCTTTTACTGCGCTTTTAAAAGCTGCGGCACCATTAATGTTTCCTTTACATCTTCCCATACAACAAAATTGGCCTTGCTGAAGCCGTTAAAAGTTGTTGCCGATGCCGATGTATAAGCCCCGCAGATAGGCACAAGGATTAAATCGCCCTCTTCCTGGCGCACTGTCATTTTGCCGCGGAACATAATGTCGAGCGAATCACAGCTCGGGCCTGCAAAAGTAGCGGCCACCTGCTCGCCTTCTTTAAAGCTGATAAGTTTAAAGTCCCACTGGTCAAAAAGCACGCCGGAAAAAGTTCCGTAAAGACCTTCATCAAGGAAATACCACGGCTGCCCGCCGCGCTCCGTTACGCCGATAACGCTGGTAATAAGGTTTACTGCCGTGCCGCAGATAAAACGCCCGGGCTCTGCCCAGATTTCCACTCCCGGAAAATCTTCGTCAAGGCGTGCGTTAATCTGATTGAGCATTTCCTGCAAATTAAAGCGTACCTTCGGTTCGGGAATGGGGAATCCCCCGCCGATATCCATAATGCGCAGCTGCATGCCTGCCGCCGCTGCTTCTTCAAAAATTTCACGCGCAATATCAAGCGCATACAAATAAGGGTCGGCGCTCGTAGTCTGGCTGCCTACATGAAAGGCAATACCGGCAGCGTCAAGCCCTGCATCCCTTGCTTTCAGTAAAAGTTCCAAAGCCTGCTCACGGGCGGCGCCGAATTTTTTATTCAAATCGACATGTGCCGAACTGTTATCTATCCTGATGCGCAAAAGTACCGTTGCACCCGGGCACTCACGCGCCATTTTATCTATTTCGCCTGCGCTGTCAAAAGTCATCTTGCCCACACCGGCATTACGGCAGGCACGCAGCCCGTTCACCGTTTTCATCGGGTTGGCGTAAATCATCCTGCTGCCGTCAACGCCAAGGGAACTTAATTCCATAATTTCCCCGTCGGAAGCAACGTCAAAGTTAGAGCCGAGGTCACGCATCAGTTCCAAAATACGCCTGTGCGGATTGGCTTTAATGGCATAAAAAACTTTAACGCGCGGCAGATGTGTGCGCAAAAGGCGGTAATTTTTTTCAATCTGCTCCAGCGAAAGCACCAGAAGCGGAGTACCATATTCCTGGGCCAGCGCCTCGGTTTCTTCTTTGTTAAGCCTGAAATATTTTTCTTTTTTCATATCCACTCTCCCCTTGCCTGAGCATTAATTAACGTATATGATTGTACCACAATTTTCAGAAAGTACAATAGGAAAATGAAAGAAATTACAAAATTTTAAAGGAGTTGCGCCCAAAACTTTAATAATCGCTGATAGCGGCAATTTTAAGCGGAAAAATCCCTAAATTTTACAGTTTTTTAATCTTTTTTTCATTCCACCAAATATTGTGGCACGGCAAAGAGCCTTAAGCAAAATACGGCAAAATAAAACGCCTTTTCAATATGCCAAAACTTTCTGTCCGCTTTTTCTTTACTATTATATTAGCCTTAAAATCAGACTTATCCTAAAGACTGCAATAAAAAAAACACCTGCAAATAATGCAGGTGCGCATATTCTCTGGAGCGGGTGACGAGACTCGAACTCGCGACACATAGCTTGGGAAGCTATTGTTCTACCACTGAACTACACCCGCATGTGTAAATTGTATTAATAATTATATCACAGCCTTTCCGGCTTGGCAATATTCTAAAACCCGGTCGGCCTCCCTGCTGCCGCCGTTTCAAAAATTTTATGCCCTATCTTTACAAAGTTTAAAAATTATGGTAAAATCTCGTCTTGCCGTCACTTTTAAAGGCGGTAAAATTTGATGATAGGAGGAATATGATGGTTTATATTAAGCCGTCTACACGCCTGCGTACCGATTACAGCCAAATTGCCGAACTGGCACGCAGAACAGGCGATGCAATTTACATTACCAAAAACGGGGAAAAGGATTTAGTGGTGATGTGCGCCCGGGCGTTTGAACTGCGCGACTTAGTATTAAAACTCAGCAATGTAGTTTTGGAAAGCGAAAACACAAGATTAAACGGAGCAGCCGCTTGCGCTCTGGAAGAATTTGAAGCAAGCCTGAAGCAGAAAAGCCATGGTTGAAGCGTCAATAAGGCTTCTGCCGCGCGCGGTTGACGACCTGAAAAATATCGGCGCTTACTGGCGGCGCAACATTACACCGGACGAAGCAGACAGAATAACCGGCAAAATACTGCGCGATTTAAAAGAACTGAAGCTCTTTTATCCGGCGGCCGACAGCATTAAATACGAGCCGCTGAAAAGCAGGAATTTTAAAATTTTAAAAAGCCAGAACTATATCTGTATCTGTAAAAAGGTAGAGCACATTATTTATGTTTACCATATTGCCCACCTGCCTACGGAATATCCCGATATTTTTTAACTTATAACAATAACAGCACACCAAAGCAGCTTTACAATGCTTCTTAGTGTGCTGTTTATTTATTTTCTGCCTTTAACCTTTAGCTCCATCTGCCGTTTGGAACGCCGGTACTGCAGCATAAAGCGGCGCACCTTCAGCACGCGGAACAAACTGGAAACCAGCATTACGCCAATGGCTATGGCAACGGAGTCCGTCATTGCCGTAAGCAAAATGGAAGTTCCGTTGTTATATTCATTATTAATAATGGCAAACATGCCCTGATAAATGCCCAGCCCCGGCACCAGAGGCACTATGCCCGGTATAACAAACACCGTTACCGGCTGCTTGAAAATGCGGGAACTGAGCTCGCTTGCCAGTGCCAGTGAAATAGTAGCGCAAAAGTTGGAAACAAACGATGTATAGCCAAGCTCATGCCGCAGGTATATAAAAACTACCCAGCCGATAGCGCCGATAACGCCGTCGATAAGCACAATCTTTTTCGGCGCCTGAAACAGCACCGCAAACGCCATAGTAGCAATGCAGGCAAACCCGAAGGCGGTTATAATTTCCATAAATCCCACCCCCAGATAAACCAGGCACGCAGCACAAACGCAATACCGATGGCAATGGATGAAGCAAACAGCAGCGCTTCCGCAATGCGCGAATTGCCGCTCATTAAATTACCTGCCATATAATCGCGCAGGCCGTTGCAGAAAGCCACGCCGGGCACAAAGGGCATCAGCGCGCCTACAATAATTTTTTCCATTGTACACTGCACGCTCATGGCGCAGCAGATAAGCGCAACGGTTGCAATAACAACACCGGCCACGGCGTTTTCCCAAAAAGCGCTGGGGTGATAGCCTGCAATCTGCTTTAAGGCAACCATGGCAGCGCCGCCTGTAATAAAGGCCGCAATAAAGTCATGGCTGTTGCCGCCCAGCATCGCCGCAAAGGCTGCCGAACCAATGCCGGAGGCAAGGCAGACCATCCATTTACCGTAAGGTGCGGGCTGCCGCCATTTTTTGTCCAGCCATTTGCAGGTATCTTCGTAGCCCATATCCCACTTGGCAAAATTGTAGGACATGCTGTTCATTTCGCTGATAAGGCTTAAATTGGTGCTGCGGTAGCCAATTCTGCTTACGCGGATAAAGCTGTCAGTATCTTCGTTGCCCAAAATTATAACGGTGGGCGTTACAAAAGGGTCAACCTCATAGCCGTGCGCCAGGCAGCAGCGCGAAATGGTATCTTCAACACGGTAGGTTTCCGCGCCGCTTTTCAGCAGAATTTTGCCCATTTTTACAGCTATATTGATAGTCTGGTCACGTGTAAAATCTGTTTTAGCCATTATTTTTCACCGCCCTGTGCGGCAAAAAGCTCTGCCACAGCTTTTTTAAAAGCGTTGGCACCGCCCATGGAAGGATGCGGCACACACTCGCAGGCAACGCCATATTTGGCGAGCGTCTGCTGCGATTTGCGCCCGATTGCCACAACCTTCATGCCGGGAATAAGCTGCATTAAAAGCCGCGCGTACTCAATGCCAACATCCAGTTCTTCGCCGGTTGGCGTACGGTTGCTTAAAATATTGCCTTCTTTATACGGATGGAACGGAAAAATATTCCACAAAACCGTATCATAAGGAGATAACCCGTGGCGCGCAATGGCGTTCCACATAACCGTCGCCGTAGGTTCGTTAAAGCCGTACAATTTTTGCGTGCGGTTCAAACGCGGGCTGTCCGGATTGCTGGTGCGCCTGTAATCCCACTCACCCAGAACTGCCTGCGGCTCAACATCCGGATGATTGCCGAGCAAAATACGCTCACTGGTCATGGCCATGCCGCTGAAATGCCCACCCTGGTAGCCGAGCCCTTCGGCAATGAACAGAAAATGGGCATTTTGGCGCAGCTTTAAATAGCGCAGAAAATTTGCCGCACGTATTACAGGCGCCTGCGGGCCAATATCACATTCAGTGTCGTAATCTGCCCACGGGTTAAAAACCTGCGGGCTGCTGTATTGTTGTAGTTTTTCAATAAATTCTTCTGCCGTCACAACTGTTACCGCCATTAAAGTTTTACATCAATCTGTGCCGATACGCCTACGCCCTGTACACGGTTAACATCGGTAATATCAACTTTGTCAATCGGTATCAGCGCTTTGGCGCGGAAACTGCCGAAAAACGATGCTTCTATCAAAAGCGCAGCCTTGCATTTTTCCACCTGCGCATGCGGGCCGCTTACCTGCGCCGCACCTGCGTAGCTGCCGTCGCCAACGGTAATTACCGGCACAACCTTGGTTGCGTAATCACTGCTTACGGCATATTTGCCGGTTAAAGTATTAATGGCGCTGTTAAGCTGGTCATCAAACTGGCTTACAAGCACGCCGATAGCACCGCCTTTTAAAACAGTGCCCAAAATTCCGGCCTGCGCCGGAGCAGTGCTGCTGCCAAGTATGAAGCCGCATACCAGAGCAGCCGCTATATATTTTTTACCCTGCATAGTAAAACCTCCTGTTAAAAATTTTACAATATAATTATCTTCGCCGTTTTTTTATAAACGCCTGCCCGATGTAAAACTTTTTTCTTCATATTTACATCAGCCTTCTTTTGGCGTACCATTAATATATAAGTTTTATAAAGGAGCTGAACCATATGGAATTCTTTCAATATTTAGCACCGACCAAAGTAATTTTCGGGCGCGGCACCGAAGCACGCACCGGCGCACTGTGCAAAGAAGCCGGGGCAACAAAGGTACTCATTCACTACGGCGGGCACAGCGCCAAAAAGTCCGGCCTGATTGACAGAATCTGCGCTTCGCTTCAGGCGGAAGGCATCAGCTATACAGAACTGGGCGGCGTTGTGCCGAACCCGCGCCTCAGCAAAGTTTATGAAGGCATTGAACTCGGCCGCAAAGAAAAAATAGATTTTATACTGGCAGTAGGCGGCGGCAGCGTTATCGACAGCGCCAAAGCCATCGGCTACGGCCTTACCAACGAAGGCGACGTATGGGACTACTACACCGGCAAAACACCGCAGGCCTGCATGCCTATCGGCGCAGTGCTGACCATTGCCGCCGCAGGCAGCGAAATGAGCAACGCCAGCATTATCACCAACGAAAACGGCTGGTTAAAACGCGGTGCTTATTCTCCTTACGCTTATTGCAAATTTGCTGTTATGAACCCGGAGCTTACCTATACCCTGCCCGCTTACCAAACGGCAAGCGGCTGCACGGATATTATTGTACACAGCCTGGAACGCTTTTTTACCAAACCGGATGTTAAACAGCTTAATTTAACGGACGGCATTGCCGAAACGCTGATTAAAAACGTAATGCGCAACGTAAAAACCGCCCTTAAAAAGCCGGATGACTACGACGCACGCGCCGAAATTATGTGGAGCGGCACCCTTTCACATAACGATATCACAGGCGACCGCACTTTGGGCGACTGGGCCTGCCATCAGCTGGAGCACGAACTCGGCGGCATGTTTGATATCGCCCACGGCGCAGGCCTTGCAGCAGTTTGGGGCAGCTGGGCGCGTTATGTAATGCCGGTTAACCCCGCACGCTTTGCGCAGCTTGCAGTTAATGTTTTCGGCATTCCCTATACCGCCGGTGCAGAAGAAAAAATTGCCCTTGAAGGCATTGAAGCCATGGAAGCATTCTTTAAAAGCATTGGCATGCCGACGAAAATCAGCGATATGGATATTCACCTTACAGATGAGCAGATTAAAGAGCTGGCCTATAAATGCAGCTTTAACAACACGCGCACCATCGGCGGCTTTAAAGCACTGAACATTGACGACATGGAAAAGATTTACCAGATGGCCAAATAAAGCCTGCCGGAATATGATGAAAAAACTTTTACTGACAGGTTTTGACCCTTTTGCACATTATAACATTAACCCCTCGTGGGAAGCAGTTAAGGCCCTGCCGGAAGTAATCGGCAGCTTCAGCGTGCATAAAATGCTGCTGCCTAATATTTACGGCACGGCCGGGCGGCTCCTGCTTGAAGAAGCTGAGCGCCTTAAACCGGACGTTATTTTAATGACAGGCATGGACAGCGGCAGCACACGCCTGCACCTTGACGCAGTTGCCGTAAACCTGCGCGACGCACTTTTAGAGGACAACAAAGGCGCAGCGCCCTGGGGCGAACCCGTTGTGCCGGGCGCACCGGCAGCGTATTTTGCCACCATACCAACGCACGCCCTTATAAAACGCCTACAAAAGCAGGGCTGCCCGGTTCACCTGGGCTACTGCACCGGCGGTTATGTCTGCAACGACATTTTTTACACCGCACTGCACCGCTTTAACGGCACACCAGTAAAAACCGGCTTTGCACATGTGCCGCTGCTGCCGCAGATGGTATGGGACGAAAGCAAAGCCCTGCCGCTTGACGAAACCGTTAAAACCCTGCGGCAGATTATTGAAAATCTGTCGGAAATACTGACGGAGGAAGAACATGCTTGACGCAATCGCCGCAAGGCGCAGCATACGCAAATTTAAAAATACGCCGGTACCGCGCATATAATTGAAGAAATTATTAAAGCAGGCGCATTTGCCCCGTCCTCCAAAAACAGGCAGCCGTGGCATTTTGTAGTAACAACCGGAAAAGCAAAAGAAGAAGCGCTGGCCGCAATGGAACAGGGCCTGCGCCGTGAAGCACAGCAGCCGTTTTTGCCAGAAAGCGCACAGTATATAGCCGGTGCATGGAACACGCTTGCCACCAAACTGCCAACCTGGGCAATTAAAAGCGAAGAAGATGTTAAACGTATTTTTGCAGAGCAGCTGCAAAACTGCTGCGTTGATTATTTTGATTATTACCTTGTCCACAATCTGAACAGCGGTTTTTATGACAACATCGTTACGCCGTACCATATTTTTGAAATTCTTTCGGAATACAAAAAAGAAGGCAAAATTAAGCACCTTGGCTTTTCCGTTCACGATGCGCCGGAATTTTTGGAACGCATCCTGAACGAACACCCCGAAGTTGAATTTGTGCAGATTGCCTTTAACTATTATGATTATTCCGCAGCGTGGGTACAATCGAAAAAATGCTACGACATTATCCGCCGCCACGGCAAACTGGTTAACATTATGGAACCGGTTAAAGGCGGCATGCTCACCTATCCGCCCAAAGCGCTGTTTGAACAGATGCAGGCCAAACGCCCCGGCATGACACCTGCCGCATGGGCACTGCGCTTTGCCGCTGACCAGGAAGGCGTGCAGGCAATTCTTTCCGGCATGTCTACCGTAGAGCAGGTTTTGGAAAACACCGCCGTTATGGAAAACCCGAAACCGCTGACTGACGAAGAAAAACAAATGCTGATTGACAGCGCACCGCTGTACAGGGAAATGGGACCGTTCCACATTAAAGATTTCAGCGTATATGACGGACTTGTTGATAACGGCCTGCCTTTGGCAGCACTGCTTGAAAGCTACAACGCCTGGCTGATTCAGAAAGAACACGGCGCCCCGATATGCGCAGAGTTCAGCTACTATGCCGGGCCATACTTCAGAAGCGGCGTTAAAGGCAGCTGGGTAGAAAGCACAATTACCGACAAAGACGGCAACGACATTACCGGAACCGTTAAAGAAGCAGAAGCCTACTTTAAAACCTTTATCGACTGGGTAAATTAAAATTATATGTAAAAGTAAACCGGCAGCTGATGTAAAAATCGACTGCCGGTTTTGCTGTTTATTATGAATTTTTATTTATTCTCTGCCGACAGTGCATGGCGTTCCCCTGCGGCGTAGGCTAAAATGTTAGCAACATATTGGTTTAAACTTAATCCTTCGCGTTTTGATTGTTCGCTTATAATTTGGTGCAGTGTCTTCGGTATTCTAACCACAAATTTACCGCTGTAAGTTGTTTTTGCGGCAGGTTCCGGTACCGGCAAATTATTTTCCAGCATATAGGTAAGCCATTCTTTTTTTGCTTCTTCTAAATTATTATAGGCTTCTTCAACGGTTTCGCCGTCGCTCATGCAGCCTTTTAACATTGGTACTTCAATCAAAAAGCCGCCGCCATCTGCTTCATCAATTTTTGTTATTTGATATGGATAATTTAATTCAAGGTAATATTTTAAATCTTTAGAAGCGTTTTTCATATTACTCACTCCTTGCCGCTTAAATCAATAAACTCACTTAAATACTCTGCAATTTTATTGGCATAAACTTTTTTAATTCTGCCATTATGTACCGGTATAATTAACGGTGTTTTACCCTGCATAAAAACTTTAAAATGGCTGCCGTTGTTTGGTGGCTGTACCTTTACTCCATAATATTCCAACAATGTCACTACTTTATTCCACGGTAAATCTTTGCCCTCAGATAACGCTCTTAATCTCTTTTCTATTTGCCCCACGGGCTAACCACCTTTCAATAATGATACTATATTTAGTATCTTAATAATAGCATATTTAATATTATAATGCAAATTTTAAAAGTATATAGACAATAATAAAATAAAAATCGCTGATAGCTATTTCAAAATCAACTATCAGCGTTAAAAAGAAAATATAATTAGTTATTTAGCAAAAATAACTTGCTCATTCATAATTTTTAAAGCTTGTTGTTCTAAACAATATGCTTCATATCGTTTAGCATTGGCTTCTAAAACTAAATCATTTATTTCCTTTTGAACTTCTTGATTTTTTAATAAAGGAATTATAATTTGCCGAACTTGATTATCATCAATTTCATCAACAACAGAACCATATGTGTATCTTTTAATTAATTGATAACCATAATCAGAAGAAAGAAATATATTTAGATAACCGGCAATTTCTTTGTTAGCAGGTACTACTCGTATAATATGTTCACTTGCAACCCATTTTTCCCAATGTTTAGGAACTAATGCAACTTTACCAATAGTACCACTTCTGGTAATTAATGTAGTACCTTCATTTAATAGTAATTCATTTTTAATTCGTTCAGAATGTTTTACTTTTGATAAGTACTTCTTATTTGAAGGATCTAATTCATTAATTTGCTTGCCACCAATAAATGGATAACCTTGCCCTTCTTCAACATATACTCTTTTAAAACGACCAGGCAATGTCACATTTTGACTAATACGTGGATCTGCAACAGTAGTTATTTCAGCAGCATACTTTTTTAAATGTTTAATAATGTCATTTACAACAGGAACGTGATATGATGCGTCAGCACGTGTAGCAAGATTACTTAGCTTGACACTAAAAGTATTTACTACATTGTTTTTAGCAATCATCTCATCAAGAGGAGGCAACTTTAATTCATCAATCAGTTTTTGAGTTGCTATGTTTATTAGCTCATTTGATTTGTCGCGTAAGGAAAATGAAGCAACTATTAATTTATTGATTAAAGTTTTTATACTAATATCTGGATTAGGAACTGGCACAGATAAAAGATGTTCTGGTTCAATATGCGATATGACGGCACCATATTGACTGGTGGTTAGAATTTTTTGCCCGATATAACTTTTAAAATATGTATATAAATAACCTGCATCTATTAATTCTTTGCAAGTAATTCTTAATAAATCATGACTAAAAATTAAATTATCTAAAGTATCAGATACATACGCAATTTTTCCAATAGTCCCAGAACAAGTCATTAGTATTTGTCCTTTGGATACGCGTAAGCTATCAATATTAACTTTTGTTTTAGAGGATATATAGCCATCTGGTGTTGGCTTAATATCAAGTATACTAGATGGCTGATAAATTGGAAATTTAGATTTTTTCACCCATATTCTTTTAAATCGGGCGCAAGTATAAGCGTTGGCAAGTCCAGTTTTACCACAAACAGTTGTTAATGGATATTTGCCATTATTTAAAATTTCTCTTGCATGTTTAGCTTCTACATCAAAAACACTTGCTTCTAATCTTTTGCCCCTTGCAACAACATCAGACAAAGAAATAGAACTCCATTTTATTGGGGATTCTTGTATAGTAATTTCATTTTCAGATTTTATTAAACTTAACGCCAGATTACCATTTACCATGATAATCCCTCCTGTATTTTCCATTCAGCAAAAATAGGTGGTAAATCAAGAGTCTGATCATCTTCAACTTTTTTCTTTTGCTGATGAGATATAGTTCTTTCACCCTTACCAGTTTCCCCTAATACCAATATATTATTAGTATCTGGTACAAGAATTTCATTGCCTTCTTTATCGTGTTTAAAAATTGGATTTCCTCGTTTATCATGACCAACTTTTTCAATCATAGCCATAAAAATATTATAATCAGACATTGTACCTGATTTTTCTTCTTTATCTTTTTGTTCTTGTGTCTTTTTTTGTAAAAATAATACAGAAGTTTGAGTACCATTGCGAGGCTGGAAGGTATCCGCATGTAGGTCTACGCTAGCTATAATTTTATGGTTTCTTATAAGCCATTCTCTAATATATCCAAGACCAGGCGCTCCTAGTATTGAATCTGGTAAAACTATGCCCATTCGCCCACCAGGTACTAATAATTGGGTACATCGTTCAATAAAAAGTATTTCTGGTGGAACAGAAGATTGAAGGCGCGCTGTTATTTCCCAAGTATTTGTATTTTTATCATTTTCCCAAATGTGTGCAAGTTCAAATTGATCAAGAATCGTTTTATCCTTAATAGGTATTTTGCTACCAAATGGCGGATTCGTAACAATTACATCAAAAAATGCAATTGTATTATGGTTTCTAATTTCACTCTTTTTTATACCAAGAGCATCAGCTAATCTTGTTTTAAATTCGTCTGACCATTCATGTGGAGGTAAAAGAGAATTTTCTTGAAGAATATTTCCGCTACCGTCATTATTCATAACCATATTCATTTTTGTAGCCTTAACTAAATCTGGATTAATATCAAAACCAAAAAAATTAGTAGAAGCCATTTCTGAAACTCTGTTTTGGAATGTTGTAATGTAATCAGAAGTCCATCTATTTTTAGGTAACCCAATTTCTTTAGAAAATTGCTTTTCTAACTGGTATATAACATAAGTCATTGCCATAACTAAAAAGCCACCTGTTCCACATGAGCTATCTAATACTTTTTCGTCTATTTGTGGATTGATCATTTCTACAACCATTTTCATTACATTTCTCGGCGTAAAAAATTCGCCACGGTCGCCACGTAAGTTGGCACCTACAATTTCTTCGTAGGCCTTGCCTTTAATATCAATATTTGTATTTAATAGACTATACCTTTGTAATTCACTAACAATGTATGCTAAACTACGAGGTTTTAATTTTATTTCATCATTAACATCGAATATTTTCCCATACTTTTTCTTGACTCTTTCAAATATATTAGATATACGTTTTTTTACAGTTAATTGTCCATCAGGATTTGAACGTTCATCAGAAGTTGCATAAAATTGCAAAGGCTTAGTAATATTACGTTCGTCTTCAATTTTGCAAAAAATAACTTTTAATAATTCAAAAAATGCAGGTTGTTTTTGTAAACCGTCATTAACGTAAATATGATTATGACAAGTTTTAAATACAAAAAGAAGGTTATCACCTGAAGCATTACGTAAAGTCTGGCGAGTCGGTTGATTAATATCTTCCAAATTGCCATCAACTGATGGAATATCATTATATTCCATAAAACATATATTGCCTAAATCATCTATATATTTACGAAATACAAATTTTTCAATACTGTTAGTCCACATACCCCATTCGCAATTAGGGCAGACAGACATGTAAGATTTTAACTGCTCAATGCCGTCTTTAGCATTTTTGGCATTTACAGTTTCTTTTTTACATTCAATTATAATCTTTATGTTGCTTTGAGTTTGATCGACGATATCGTTTTCCCAAATTACGATATCTGCTCTAGGTTTATTAGAGCCAACTTGTAAAGTGTATTCTATTTTGATTTGTTCAGGTAAATATTTATGTTCGTTTACAAGTCTTTTTTCGATAGTTTGACGTACATATTCTTCTGGCGTGTCATTTCTAAATTTGCCGTCAATGTAGTCACAAATTTTACCATCTGGAATTATTATAACTTTGTTATTAATCATTTCTATCCTCTCCATTCTTTCTTTCAGGGTGAACATAGCAGATTATATCCGATAAATTACAATCCAACGCATAACAAATCCTTGCAAGTACATCAAGATCAGGACGCTTGATGTTGTTTTTGCAGTAAGAATTTAGTTGAGTACGCTGCAAATTAGCTTTTTCTGCGAGACGATTTTTGCTAATTTTATTTTCTTTTAAATAATCTGAAAGGACTATATCAAAGTGTCCATAATCTATAGTTTCATTCATGCTCTTATCACTCCATTATTAATTATAACAGGGTTTGCAATTATATACAGCTGTAATTATCTACAGGCATTTATATAGTTGTATTTGCTTTACTAATCAGAAAAAGTATAATTTATATAATAAATCTTTTAACCGAGGCGCACTATGTTTACATTTACAAACGACAACAAAAAAATAACGGTCTATCCCGCTTTGGCGGAAAACAGGCCGGTAATTTATTTAACAACTTACAACGACGACGGTGGCGAGGTTTATGCGCAGGTTCAAAAAGGCGGCTGCCCGGATTTTACACAGATAACTGTCAGCGGCTTGAACTGGGAAGCGGAGCTTTCGCCATGGGCGGCAGGCAATTTATTTAAGTACAGCGAAATGTTTACCGGCGGCGCGGACGCTTACCTGCAATTTTTAACGCAGCAGGTTTTACCGCAGGCCGAAGCAGGCTTAAACGGCATTTTGTGGCGCGGGCTTGCCGGATATTCGCTGGCCGGTTTGTTCACCGTATACGCACTCTACAAAACGGATTTGTTCAGCCGCGCGGCGAGTATGAGCGGTTCGCTGTGGTACCCAGGTTTTAAGGATTTTGCCCTGAAAAACACGCTTCGTATCGCTCCGCAGCATTTGTATTTTTCGCTTGGCGATAAGGAAGCCAGAGCACGCAACCAATACCTTAAAACCGTGCAGCAGTGTACGGAAGAACTGGCAGCGCATTACCGCAGCCTTGGCATTAACACTTGTTATGAACTTAACCCCGGCGGTCATTACCGCGATATTATCAGCCGCAGCGGCGCCGGCATTAAGTGGCTATTAACCCAATAATAAAAGCAACCCGCCGTTATTACGCGACGGGTTTTACATTATAAATTCAGCAAAAGCATAGAGATGTGCTTCAAGGCACGAGCCAAAAAATGTGGCGGTTAAATTCAGCAAGATATTTTTTGAGAGCCCGGCTGCGCAGCCCGGGCGGAATCGGAGAAGCCACATCATTTTTGCCGGGCCGCAGAAGTATATCTCTATGCTTTTAAATTATGATACTGCTACGCTTTCTCATTCCACAAAGTAAAGCCCAGTATCAGTGCGCCGCCGATAAGCTGCATCAGCGTCATGGGCTCACCCAGCAAAAGTACGGAAATTATTACGGCAACCAGGGGGTCTATATAGCTTAAAATAGCGGCTTCCTGCCCCGTCAAATCTTTCAGTGCGGAAAAATACAGGCAGTAAGTAATGCCTGTATGGAATAAACCCACCGTCAGCAGGCACGCCCAGCCGGTACCATCCAGCAGGTTCAAATTAAACCCGCTGCTTAACGCCACATACGGCAGCAAAGTAACAACGGCAGCCAGCATCTGCAAAATGGTACGCTGTATGCCTGCCACGTTTTTAATAAATTTATTAAGCAAAATAACAGCGGCATAAAAAACCGCCGCCCCCAGTCCAAACAAAATACCTGTAATACCGGCAGTTTCTTCACCGCCGCCGGTGCCTATAATAAGCACCAGCCCCAACGTGGACATTACAAAGCAGATAATCTGTTTTGCCGTCAGCCGTTCATGAAACAAAAGCGGCGAAGCAACCGTAACGATAACAGGCGCAAAGTAATAGCTTAAAGTAGCCGCCGAAATTGTTGTATAACGGTACGCCTGAAACAGCAAAATCCAGTTAATGCCCATGGCAATGCCGGAAACAAGTAAAAGCGGCAGCTCACGCCCGGCGGTTTTTAAATTAAGCCCGCCTTTTTTAATAAATACCAGGTAAAACCCGATAAGAACGGAAGCCAGCACCGCACGGTACAGTGCCAGTTCACCGCTTGTTACACCGATATTGCGCGTAAAAACGCCCAGCGTGCCGAAAATAACCATAGCCGCACTGAGCATTAATTTTGCTTGTACACTTTCCTTCATAATATCTTTCCCTTTCAAAACAAAATAAATTTTGTAACAGCGTTTTAAATATTGCTGTTTTCTTTTAATATATTGATATTAGTGTAACTCTGTTAAAGAATTATGTCAACAAACGTAAACAAATAAAGCACAGCAAACAAAAATAAACCGCTAAAATTTTATTAAAATCTTTTGTATCTTTCTGCAAATATGGTACAATGTTTAGGAATTTATTTTGCTTTTACGGAAAGGCGTTTAACAAGTGCTTGCAAAAATAAAAAATTATCTGCGCAATGATGTTGTTTTAAGCGTTTCGCTGCTGCTGGCGCTGCTTTCGTGCCTCATTGAACCGCCCAGCCTTAAATATCTGCGCTATATTGATTTTAATACGCTCATCATGCTGTTCTGCCTGATGCTGATTATTGAAGGCCTGCGCGGGCAGAATTTTTTGCAGTTTATCGGCAGCCGCATATTAATTAAGGTAAAAACAAGGCGCGGCATTGTGTTTACACTGATATTTCTATGCTTCATCAGCAGCATGTTCATCACCAATGACGTTTCGCTGATTACCTTTGTGCCTTTCGGCATTATGATTTTGGAAATGATTAATTTAACGGACAAACTTTGCGGCACCGTTACGCTGATGACAATAGCGGCCAACCTCGGCAGCATGTTTACGCCTATCGGCAATCCGCAGAATTTGTACTTGTTTTCGCTTTCGGGCATGGGCGTGCCGGAATTTTTGGAACTGATGTGGCTGTATACCGGCCTTGCCGCCTTTATGCTGACGGCAGTTGTGCTTGTATTTTACCCGGAAGAACACCTGCAGCTGGATATAAAAACCGAACGGCTTAAAGACAAGCGCACCGTCTGCTTTTACCTTGTTTTATTTGCCTTGTGCGTGCTAACCGTAGCCCACTTTGTGCCGCACCTGGTACTGCTGGCCATTGTTGCCGCGGCACTTTTATACAAAAATAAAAGCCTGTTCCGGCATATTGATTACTCCCTGCTGCTGACTTTCCTTTTCTTTTTTATTTTTGTCGGCAATATGAACCATATCGGAAGCCTGCACAGTTTTATCAATCAGATTCTGGCCGGCAACGAAGTTTTAATAAGCGTCGCCGTCAGCCAGGTTATCAGCAACGTACCTGCGGCAATGCTGCTTTCAGGTTACAGCAGTAACTACGCCGCGCTTATTGTAGGCACCAACCTCGGCGGCCTCGGCACGCTTATCGCTTCCATGGCAAGCCTTATCTCCTACAAGCAGGTTGCTGCAAAGTATCCGCATTTACGGCGGCAGTACCTGGCAATTTTTACGGTTGACAATTTAATATTTTTGGCAGCACTGTATGCGCTGCATGCTTTTTACTGATATAAACAACGCGGCCTTAAATTTTTGGCGCTGCCGTTTTGCATCTTCCGCAGGAATATTTTTATAAAAAAGCCGGATAGCCTTGCGGTAAAATGCTATAAATGGTATGATAAGAAAGGATAATAAGTTTTGTCGTTAAGGAAGGGCACAAAAGAGGCTGCTTCCTGTTTCTTATTGTAAAAAACACTTTGGGGGGCAAAAATATGATTGAACGCTATACCAATCCGGAAATGGGCAATATCTGGACTCTTGAAAACGAATTCCGCACCATGCTGCGCGTGGAAATTCTTGCCTGCGAAGCCATGAACAAACTGGGCATTGTGCCTGATGACGCTTTGCATGACATTCAGACCAAAGCAGATTTCCGCATTGAACGCATTAAAGAAATTGAGGCTGTTACCAACCACGATATTATCGCCTTTTTAACAAATGTTGCAGAATATGTGGGCGATGCTTCCAAATACATCCATAAAGGCTTAACCTCAAGCGATGTTAAAGACACCGCTATGGGCGTTATGATGCAGCAGTCCGCAGACCTTTTGATGAAACACCTCGAAAAGCTGCACGAAGTTTTAAAACGCCGCGCCGCCGAACACAAACACACCGTTATGATTGGCCGCACGCACGGCATTCACGCCGAACCGATGACCTTCGGCCTGAAATTTGCTCTGTGGATGGATGAAACCGAACGCAATATGGAACGCCTGAAACAGGCCCGCGAATTTATTTCCGTAGGCAAGCTTTCCGGCGCTGTCGGCACTTACTCCAACATCGACCCGTTTGTTGAAGAATATGTATGTGAAAAACTCGGCATTAAGGCTGCGCGCCTGGCAACCCAGGTTATCCAGCGCGACCGCCACGCCGATTATTTAACCACCATCGCCATTATCGGTTCTTCGCTGGAAAAAATGGCAACCGAAATCCGCAACCTCCAGCGCACCGATATCCGCGAAGCTGAAGAATATTTTGCGCCCGGCCAGAAAGGTTCTTCGGCCATGCCGCACAAACGCAACCCCATTACCTGCGAAAAAATTTCCGGTATGGCAAGACTGCTGCGCGGTTATGCCGTTGCTGCCCTTGAAGACGTTACCCTGTGGCATGAACGCGATATTTCCCATTCTTCCGTAGAAAGGGTTATTCTGCCGGATGCAACCATTGCACTGGACCATATGCTGCGCAAATTCATCAACATTGTTGATAAACTGCTGGTTTATCCGGATGCCATGATTGCCAACATGAACAAAACCGGCGGCCTTATTTACAGCCAGAACCTGCTGATTGCCCTTGTAAGCAAAGGCGTACTGCGCGAGGATGCTTACAAATGGGTACAGCGCAACGCTATGGCGCGCTGGCTGGAAGGTGCAGACTTTAAAACCAATGTTGAACACGATGAGGATATTAAAAAATACCTCACCGACGAAGAAATTGAGCATTGCTTTGACCCCATGCCGATGCTGCGCAATGTAGACCTCATTATGGCGCGCTTCGGATTATGATTATATAAGGAGAGATAGTTATGTCATCTGTTGTAGTTATCGGCGCCCAGTGGGGCGATGAAGGCAAAGGCAAGATTGTTGATTACCTGGCTCAGAAAGCCAACGCTGTTGTACGTTATTCCGGCGGTTCCAACGCAGGGCACACCGTTGTTGTAGACGATGTTGCCTACAAGCTGCGTCTTTTGCCCTCCGGCGTACTGTACAAAGATAAAATCAATATCCTCGGCAACGGCGTAGTTATTAACCCCGCAGTTGTACTTCAGGAAATTGCAGGCATGAAAGCCCAGGGCATTGACTGCAGCAATCTTTTGATTTCCGACCGCGCCCACGTTGTTATGCCCTACCATGCAAAATTGGACGAACTGCAGGAAGCTGCACTTGGCGAACACAAAATCGGCACTACCAAAGGCGGCATCGGCCCCTGCTACATGGATAAAGTAGCCCGTACCGGCATCCGCATCTGCGATTTGATGGAACCCGATACTTTTGCTGACAAGCTGCGTGTAAACCTGGCTGCCAAAAATGAAATTATTACCAAAATTTACGGCGGCGAACCGTTTGACTATGACAGCGTGCTGAAAGAATACCTGGCTTATGCCGAAGAACTCCGCCCGCATGTTTGCGACACCGGCGTTGTGCTTGGCGAAGTTTTTGAGGCAGGCAAAAACGTATTGTTCGAAGGCGCACAGGCTACCTTCCTTGATATTGACCACGGCACCTATCCGTATGTAACAAGCTCCAACCCGACTGCTGCCAATGCGGCAACCGGCAGCGGCGTAGGCCCGCTGTGCATCAACCATGTGGTTGGCGTTGTTAAGGCATACACCACCCGTGTTGGCGAAGGCCCGTTTGTATGCGAACTGTTTGACGCTGACGGCAACGCCCTGCGTGAACGCGGCCATGAATACGGCACCGTTACCGGACGCCCGCGCCGCTGCGGCTGGCTTGACGCCTTTATGCTGAAATACAGCGCACGCGTAAACAGCCTTGACTGCCTGGCAGTAACCCGCCTTGACATTCTTGACGAAATGCCGGTAATTAAAATGTGCGTAGGCTACAAATACAACGGCGAAGAAATCAAACAAATCCCGGCAAGCCTGAAAGTTTTGGCACAGGTTGAACCTGTTTACGAAGAATTTGAAGGCTGGATGACCGATATCAGCGGCGTACGCAAATACGAAGACCTGCCGGAAAACTGCAAAAAATACTTAAAACGCATGAGCGAAGTAGCAGGCGTTGAAGTAGGCATTGTTTCCGTAGGCCCCGACCGCGAACAGACCATGATTTTAAAAGAACTGTTTTAAAAAGTTCATAAACTGAATAATTAACTGCGGCACAGCTTTAGGCTGTGCCGTTTTAATACAGGAGAACAGTTTTATGGCCAATCTGCAATATGTACTTCATAAAGGAAATAAAAATACCGGCAGCCTCAAATTTGTGCAGCCGGAAGCTATGCAGGCCGTACTTGAATTTCACAGCGGCATTGCAGGTTATGCGCAAACTCCGCTTGTAAGCCTGCCTAATCTGGCAAAACTGCTCGGCGTTGGGCAGATTTTTGTTAAGGACGAATCGACACGCTTTGGGCTGAACGCCTTTAAAGCACTGGGCGGCAGTTACGCCATTACCAGATATTTATGCGGCAAATTAAATATACCCGTTGACAGAAACAGTTTTAATGTTTTGTGCAGCGAAGAAGCCAAAGCCAAACTCGGCACCATAACCTTTGTAACGGCAACGGACGGCAATCACGGGCGCGGCGTAGCCTGGGCCGCCAAACTTCTGGGGCATAAAGCAGTTGTTTACCTGCCAGAAGACTCAAGCCAGGAACGGCTTAACAACATTCGCGCGCTGGGCGCAGAAGCAGAAATTACAAAATTTAACTACGACGGCGCCGTGCGCCTTGCCTATGCCATGAGCCGCAAGCACGGCTGGGTACTGGTGCAGGATACCGCGTGGAGCGGCTACGAAGAAATACCCACCTGGATTATGCAGGGCTATACCACCATGGCGCAGGAAATTACTGCTCAGCTAAACGGCATAATGCCGACGCACTTGTTTTTGCAGGCCGGTGTAGGCAGCATGGCAGGCGCAGTGCTCGGCTATTTTGCAGCGCTTTGGCAGAATAACCTGCCTGTTACCGTTATCTGCGAGCCGGACAAAGCCGCCTGCCTGTATAAAACGGCAGCGGCAAATGACGGCACACTGCACAAAGTAACCGGCAGAATGAACAGCATGATGGCCGGGCTTTGCTGCGGCGAACCCTGCACCATAAGCTGGGATATAATCAATAATTTTGCCGGAGCCTTTATTGCCTGCAGTGATGACTATGCCGCACGCGGCATGCGTCTTTTGGGTATGCCGCAAAGCGGAGATATGCGCATTGTTTCGGGCGAATCGGGCGCGGTAACCGCCGGAGTTCTGGCAGCACTGATGCAGGACCCTGAGCTTGCACAGCTGCGCAATGAACTTGGGCTTGACGAAAACTCGCGCGTGCTTTTAATAAGTACGGAAGGCGCTACCGACAAAGTAAACTACCTTAAAGTGCTCAGCGGCAAATGGAAGCCGGAAAACAAATAAAACGCTTTATTTACGGCATAAAAAATAAGCAGGCTTAATGATCTTAAATCATCAGGCCTGCTTTTATTTTGTTCGTATTTTATAAATTTCCGTTCGTTGCTTCCGCCAGCATTACGCCCTCACCGGCATGCACACGCACCGGTACCATAATTTTCTGCCCCGGCTGCAAATCGGTATTCTGCAAACCGTTTGCCTCGCAGATGCGGTAAATAACGGCGCGCACATCTTCGTCATCTTCCGCCCAGCGGGAAGCAATATCCCACATGGTATCGCCGCTGTACACGGTTACCGTGCGCGTAGTGTAAATTTCATCTGCTGCGGATACCGTGCCGAATACGTAACCGCTGTATAATAAAAAGACTGCCATTACTATTGCCGTCAGCTTTTTCATAAACAATCAACTGCCTTTCAAAACGTTTGTTCGTTATAGTTATGATAAAACGAACAACATATTTTGTCAAGCATATTTATGAAAATTTGTTCGTATTTTTAGTTTATGCTGCAAACAAATTAAGAAACAACCCACATATAAAACGGCATTACAACAACTGCCAAAACCGTTGTAACAACCGTAAGGGTAGCGGCATATTCGTAATCGGCGCCGTAGTTTTTGGCAAGCACAGGCAGCACAGAAGGTGCAGGCATGGCAGCCTGAATGGTAAACACCTGCGTCATAAGCGGCGGTATGCCAATTACCGGTGCCATTAAAATAATTCCCAGCGGGCAAACTACAAAACGCCCGAACAGGGCAAGTAAAATCTGCCGGTCAAAATGGATTTTGCTCCAGTCCGCATTACTTACAACGGCGCCTATAAAAAGCATGGCCAGCGGCGTTGTCATATTGCCCATATATTTAAACGAAACAAGCAGCGGATGCGGCAGGTGCAGTTCAAGCATTACCAAGGTAAATCCAATGGCAAAACCTGCCAGCGGCGGGTTAACTATGTGCTTCAGCGTCTGCACGCTAAAGAGCGGCGGTACATTTTCCGTTCCGTCAACAGCAATAATATGGGCTGCCACAACCCAGAACACCACCGTGTTCGCCATATAATAAACCAGTACAAACGGTATGCACTTTGTACCAAACAGTTCGGTGGAAAGCGGCAGGCCTATTAAAATGGTATTGGTTACAAAAAACACCGCCGCCAGAACACCGCGCCGCCCTTTGGGTATTTTGGCAAAGCGCACGGCAAGCTGCCCGATGATAAAACAGATTATCATCGACGAAACCGCTACCGGAAGGCCGCTGCTCATTTGTATAACCGTATCGTGCGTAAGCGTTTCCGTTAAATTCACAATCATATACAGCGGCAGGCAGATTTTTGTTATCAGTTTGGAAATCAGGTTCAGGCTTTCTTCTGAAAACCAGTGGTGGCTGCCAAGGTAATACCCGGCCAATACCATCAGGCTGACGGTAAAAACGCCTTCAAACGCATGCAGTACAATATCCACGCGGCCTCACTTCCTTTTTAAAACATTATTTTTTAATTTGCAGCGTTCTTAACTTCCTCCAGTTTGGCTTTCATCCATTCAATCATGGCAAGCTTGCCAAATTCAAACCAGGTAGTGCAGTTGCTGTTTTTGGCAATATAAGCGTTCCATTTTTCCTGGTTTACGTTTTCCACTTCCAGCAGGTTCATAATGCCGAAACCGCTGCGGATTATTAAATCGTTCATAGAAGTAAACTTGCTGTTTTCCTGTAAAAACTTATCGTTGAACAATGCCGGGAAAGATACAAGGCTCAGGGCTTTGCCAAGTTCTTTATCATGCTTGAAAATTTCAAGATAGTGTTGAAATTCCTTCTCAATATCCATCTTTTCTTTGTTTTCCATAATTACAATTCCTCCGGAGTAGAATTTTAAAAATAAAATTTATGCTTTTATTTTAACACACATAACAATATAAAAAAACCGTTAAAATTTTTAATTTTGCTCCGGCAAAATGCCGCTCTTTAAATTTTTGTTGAATCCCTACTTGATTAGTAGTAAAATACTTTATATGAAAGGAGTTCAGCATGAAAATATCTACCAAAGGACGTTACGCGCTGCGCCTGATGCTTGATTTAGCAGCCAACAGCCAGCATGAATATACGCCGGTTAAAGAAATTTCCCTGCGGCAGGATATATCCGATAAATATCTGGAACAGATTATCGGCCGTTTAAGCAAAGCCGGGCTTGTACAAAGCGCCCGCGGCGCGCAGGGCGGCTATAAACTTACCAAAGCGCCGTCAGAATGCACCGTTGGGGAAATACTGCGCGTGCTTGAAGGCGACCTTGCCCCGGTAGCCTGCGCGGCTTCCGTGCATCCGGCACTCTGCCCGCGCCTTGATGACTGCGTTACAACAGAAGTATGGCGGCGCATAGGCGAAGCCATCAACAATGTTGTAGATAATATTACACTGGCGGATTTACTGAAATGGCAGGAAGAAAAATGCTGCTGTAAATAAAAGGTGCTTTAACCATGCTTTATAATAATCAGGAGGGATTTTTATGGCAAATTTAACACGTGAAGAAGCCTGGGAATTAGTAAAAGAATATAACAAAGACCCGTTTCATCTGCGCCACGCGCTGACAGTGGAAGGAGTTATGCGCTGGTACGCCAACGAGCTCGGCTACGGCGATGAAGCAGATTTCTGGGCACTGGCCGGGCTTTTGCACGACCTTGATTTTGAAATGTACCCTGACCAGCACTGCATTAAATCGCAGGAAATTATGCGTGAACGCGGCATAGACGAAAAACTCATCCACGCCACCGCCAGCCACGGCTACGGCCTTGTGTGCGATGTTAAACCGGAGCACCAGATGGAAAAAGTTCTGTTTGCCGCCGACGAGCTTACCGGCCTTATCGGCGCGGCCGCTTTAATGCGCCCTTCCAAAAGCGTAAGCGACATGGAAGTAAAATCCATAAAAAAGAAATTTAAAGATAAAAAATTTGCGGCAGGCTGCCACCGCGAAGTAATTGCGCAGGGCGCCGAAATGCTTGGCTGGACGCTTGACGAGCTGTTTGAAAAAACCATTGAAGCCATGCGCGTTGACGAAGCCAAAATAAACGAAATCTGCGCAGCACTGCCGCCGAAGGAATAACATGAAGAAAAAAGTACTTGCCGCCATGAGCGGCGGCGTAGACAGTTCTGCCGCGGCAATGCTGCTTTTGGAGCAGGGTTACGAAGTTATTGGCGTTACGGCGCGTATGTTTAACGGCTGCAATATCGGCCTGCCGGATGCGCCGCTTAATATTGAGCGCGACATTAAAGACGCACAGGCCGTAGCACAGAAACTCGGCATTGAGCACAAAGTTGTTGATTTAAGAGCCTGCTTTAACAGGCACGTTATACAGCATTTTGCCAACGAATACCGCTGCGGCAGCACGCCCAACCCCTGCGTGGACTGCAACAAATACATAAAATTCGGCGCACTGTTGGATTACGCCAGGGAGCTCGGCTGTGACTACCTGGCAACAGGGCATTATGCCCGCATAGTTTACGATAACGCAAAGAGCCGCTGGCTTTTGGCGCGCGGCGAGGACCACCGCAAGGACCAGAGCTACATGCTGTTTTCGCTCTCGCAGGAGCAGCTTTCGCACGTGCTGCTGCCCCTTGGCGGCGTAAGCAAAGACGAAATACGCAAGCTTGCCGCAGAAGCAGGCCTTGTTACCGCCCAAAAGCCGGACAGCCAGGATATCTGCTTTGTGCCTGACGGCGATTATGCCGGTTTAATCGGGCGCATCGGCAAAGCTTCCGGTACCGCAGGTAATTTCGTGCATCTTAACGGGCAGGTTCTCGGCCGCCACAAGGGGCTTGTAAATTACACCATCGGCCAGCGCAAAGGCCTTGGCATTGCCTACGATTACCCCTTATATGTAATAGAAAAAGACACCGCTTCCGGCAACGTTACGGTAGGCCCGGCAGAAGCGCTGTTCAGCCGCGGGCTGCTTGCCAAAAACTGTAATTTTATTACCGAAGCCGCCCTTACCGGCCCGCTGCGCGTAACCGCCAAAACACGCTACCGCCAGCAGGACGTACCGGCAGCCATTGAACCCTGCGGCGAATACGTAAAAGTTACCTTTGATGAACCCATGCGCGCCGTTACGCCGGGGCAGGCCGTTGTATTTTATAACGGCGAATTTATTGTTGGCGGCGGTATTATACAAAGCGCGCTGAAGGAGTAAGCCATGAAAAAAACTATTGCCGCTTTGGCAATCTGCCTGTTTGCAGCCGGTGCCGCGCAAGCTGCAATGCCGCAGACGCCAAACACAATTACGCCGGATTTACTGGCAGAAGCAACGGCAAAACTGAATAACCCGCCAGCGGAAAACCCAGCCGGCACGGAGCAGCAGAACGCCCAAACGCCAAAAGAGAGCCCGGAACCCGAAAGCAGTAATACAACTGCGCCAAACAGCACAGCACATGAGCAGGAAGCTGCCGTAAAAACACCGGCAAATGTAAAAACCGCTGAAACTGACACCGAACAGGGCAAAAACACCGTACAGCAGCAGGTTAAACAGCCGCGCGTTGTACGCCGTACGGTAAAAATAGAACCTGCCAAAGAAAACTGGTATTTAACCAAACCGGCAGATTTTACCTACTATGTTAATAAAACAGCCCCTTCTTACAGCCTGGCAATACCCACGGCCTTCGGCGCGGATTTGCTGGCAGGGCTGCCCGCAGAAGGCCCGATGATTACCCGCGGCGCGGATGACGCAACGGCAATGATGTTTAATGCCTCCCTGCCGGACGGCAAAGCCGCAGTGTTTAAAGACGCGCTGGCAGGCAAACAGCTGATGGCGCCGCCTGCACCGGTAACACGCCACCTGAAGGAAAAAGGCGAAGAAATTATTGAAATTACTGAATTTGAAGCGCCGCCGCAGTACAGCTACCGGCAGGTAAATACCGAAGCTTTAAACCTGCCGCCCCAGCTGCAAAATCTTGTGCTTACGGAAGCAGGCGAATACAAAACCTTTCAGGGGCTAAACACCCGCTATATGCAGTTTAAATGCACCAGCGGCAATGTGCCCTGCCTGCTGCGCCTTACGCTTACGCAGCACAGCGGCTACCAGTACACAGGTTTTTACCTGTTCCCCGAAAATAAGCGCCTTACCTTCATTCCCCTTGCGGATTACTCCGCACGCAGCCTGCAATGCGGGCAAAGCTCACTGTTTGATAAATATTAAAAGACTTACATAAACAAAACCTGCCTCCGGACGGATTATTTCCGTACCGAAAGCAGGTTTTTTATGCGTTGTAAGCAATACCGCATTATAAAAATTTTTGTTTTACGCTCTTTGCGAAAGCAAAAGCCCCAGTATAATCAGCACGCCGCCCGCCAGCATTTTTACCGTTACCGGCTCGTTTAAAACAATTACCGCCGAAGCAACAGTCAGCACCGGCACGGCATAAATATAAGCGCTTGTTTTAACGGCGCCCAGCACTTTAACGGCATAGTTCCACGTTACAAAGCACATGGCAGATGCACCCAGCCCCAAAAACAAAATATTAAACAAATATGCCGGGTTATAAAAGCGTGTTAAATCCGGCGTAAAGCCGAAGATATATAAAGCAGGCAGCATAAACAGCAGCCCGTAAAAAAAGATATGCCGCGTAATTAAAATGGTGTTGTAGCCGAAGGTTGTTATTTTGCGCGTCAGCACGGCGTAAAGTGCCCACACGGCGGCAGCGCTTAATGCTAAAATATCGCCGGTAAGGTTAAACTGCATACCGCTTTCGGCAGTGCTGATGAGGTAAATGCCTGCCATGGCAAGAACAAAACCAAAAATAAAACGCCGGTGCGGACGTTCCTCACCGCGCGAAGCCGCAAAACCTGCCAGCGCCGTAAAAAACGGAGCCGTGCAGAGCAGCACACCGACATTGGAAGCCAGCGTATAAGTAAGAGCAATGTTTTCAAGCAAATAATAAAGGCAAATGCCGGTAAGCCCCGCTGCAACAAAATAAGCCTCCTGCCGCAAACCGCCATAAGGCAGCAGCCGCGGGCAAATGGCAAACAGAGCCAGATAGCCGATAACAAAGCGGCAGAACAGAATTTCCAGCGGCAAAAAGCCCGTAAGCAGTATTTTTGTTGAAATAAACGTAACGCCCCACACAAAAATGGTTATAATTGCCGCTGCGTGGCCTCTTGTTTTATCCACGGCACTCCCTCCTTAACAAAATATTATAACAAAATCTGTCTGCTGTTTTCTGTAAAAAACGTCAAAAAAAGACGGCCCTGTAAAAAAGCCGCCCCTTAAAAATTCCCGGTTATGCCAATTCTTTGGGTTCGCTGGTAAAGGAATATTCCGTTGCTTTAATGTTATCAAGATAAAAAACGGTCATAACACCGTCATCGGCATTATACATATTTTTCAAAACCGGCACGGCTTCCAGCATGGCAGCGCGCGCTTCGCGGCGGTCATCCATTTTTACCTCACCGTCAAGGCGAATCCAGCTGTCCTGCCCTTTCATGGCAGAAATTTCCACGCGCGGATTTTCCAAAAGCTGTTTGTAAACGTTTTTGGTTTTTGCGGTAATAAAATACAATTTCCCTTCAAATTCGCATACAGCGCCGAACGGACGTACACGCGGCTGATTGCCGTCCATTGTCGAAAGATAAAATACGCCGCTTTCTTTTAAATAATCAAGTACAGCAGACATTGTTTTTATACTCCTTCCGTAAGCCGGTTTGTTTTGGCTTACGTTTTTATTATAACTCTGCCCGCACAAAAAATAAACAAACTTATATGCCCTTCGCCTGTAAAATGTTATAATAAAAATCAGCAGCAAGTTTAACGGAGGTGCCTTATGCTACTGTCCAATCTCAGTCTGATACTGGAAGGCGGAGGCATGCGCGGCATGTTTTCGGCCGGTGTTTTTGACGCTTTTCTGGAAAAAGAACTGGTTTTTCCGCATATCGCCGGGGTATCGGCGGGAGCCTGCAATATACTTTCGTATATGTCGGGGCAAAAGGGCCGCACCAGGCGGATTATTGAAGATTATGTGGGCGACGACCGTTACTGCAGCGTAAAAAACTGGCTGCGCACACGTTCGCTGTTCGGTTTCGATTTTATTTTAAACGATATTCCCCGCCATTTAATTCCATTTGATTACGATGCGTTTTATAAATATCCCGGCAGGCTGGAGGTTGGCACAACGGACTGCGGCACTGGTGAATCGGTATGGTATACTCAGATGGATATGGGCAGGAATTTTACGCCGGTGCGCGCTTCGGCATCGCTGCCGTTTCTGGCGCCCATTGTGCATTTCGATAAACGCCGCCTTTTGGACGGCGCACTGACAGACCCCATTCCGTTTGACCGCGGGCAAAGGGCAGGCTACGATAAGTTTGTAATTGTGCTGACGCGCAACAAGGGCTACCGCAAAAGCAGTACCGTTCCGGCGGCGCTGGTTAAGCTATGGTACAAGCATTACCCGCTTTTGCAGCAGATTTTGGCAGAACGCCCGCAAAATTACAATAAACAAATAGAAGCCGTTGAAAAACTTGAACAGGAAGGCAAGGCCGTTATTATACGCCCGCAGCAGCCGCTGACGATTGACCGGCTTGACCTTGACAAGGAAAAACTTTTAGCACTGTACGACCACGGCTATGACTGCGGCCTGCAAGCGGCAAATAAAATTATAAAATTAAATTACAAATAAGGAGAAGCAATAGATGCAGGAAATAAAATGCCCCAAATGCGGCGAAGTGTTTCAGGTTGACGAAACCGGCTATGCCGCCATTGTAAAACAGGTAAGGGACGAGGAGTTCCACAGGGAAATTCACGAGCGCCTGGAACAGTTTGAAAAAGAAAAAAACGCTTCAGTAGAGCTTGCCAAAACAGCAACCGCCAAAGCGTATGATGTTGCGCTTGCCAAAAAAGCAATGGAAATTAACGATTTAAAAAGCCAGCTGAATATGCAGAAAATGTCGCAGACCGCATCTTTGCAGGAAGCGCTTAACAAAAAAGAACTGGAGCTTGCGCAGAAAGACCAGCTTATTGCCGGGCTTACGGCGCGTTTAAACGCAGGCAAACAGGAAATTGAACTTGCCGTTGCCAAAGTAGTTAACGAAAAGCAGCAGGAGCTTAACGACAAGGAGCAAAGCATTTTGCAGCTTACTTCTGCCATTGAAAACGGCAAGAAAGAAAGTGAACTGCGCGAACAGACTTTAATTACCCAGTATGAAGAAAAACTTAAATTTAAAGACGAGGAAATTGAGCGCTATAAAGACTTTAAACTGCGCCAGTCCACAAAAATGGTGGGCGAAAGCCTGGAGCAGCACTGTGAAATAGAGTTTAACAAATTAAGAATGACCGGTTTTGCCAACGCGTATTTTGAAAAAGACAACGACGCTCGCACCGGCAGCAAGGGCGACTATATTTACCGCGAAGCGGACGAGGACGGAACGGAGTTTATTTCCATCATGTTTGAAATGAAAAACGAAATGGACGCCACTTCTACCAAAAAGAAAAACGAAGACTTTTTTAAGGAACTTGATAAAGACCGCCGCGAAAAGAACTGCGAGTACGCCGTGCTTGTTTCCATGCTGGAATCGGAAAGCGAGCTGTACAACACCGGAATCGTCGATGTTTCCTACCGCTACCCCAAAATGTACGTTATCCGTCCGCAGTTTTTTATTCCCATCATCACGCTGCTGCGCAACGCAGCGCAGAATTCGCTGCAATACCGCAAGGAATTAAGCGTTATTAAAACGCAGAACATTGATATTTCCAATTTTGAAAACGATTTGAATGAATTTAAAGATAAGTTTTCGCGCAATTACCGCCTTGCCAGCGAAAAATTTAAAAAAGCCATTGAAGAAATCGATAAAACGATTGACCATCTGCAAAAAACCAAAGACGCGCTTTTATCTTCCGAAAATAATCTGCGCCTTGCCAACAACAAAGCGGAGGACCTTTCCATTAAACGCTTAACACGCAACAACCCCACCATGGCCGCCAAATTTGCGGACTTGGCAAAAGACTAAAACAACTTAAAATTAAGCAGCCTTTAAGGCAGTGCCGCTACCGGCGCACCCTAAAGGCTGTTTTTATTTGCTGTTCATTTATTGTTAATAGCTTTTAATTACCGTTTTTTCAGCCGTTTTTGCGGCACACTAATTTAAAAGCAATTTCGTGCTCCAGCACCAGCAGTTTTTCCATGGCAAAAAATACCATGCTCTTGGCGGCAGCAGTTATTTCGTGCGTTATTTCCGCCGTAAAGGGGTCAATAATCTGTCCTATCACCTCGCCTTTTCTTACTTCTTCACCCGGGGCTTTTAACGCTTTAAAAATGCCGCCTGCCGGTGTAAGTACGTTAATAAGCTCGCTTTCGCTGATGACAGTGGAAAGATAGCCGCTGTAACAGGTGTATTTTACCGCACCGACACGGCTTAAATAACGCAGTACGGCGTCCACCGCGTTTGCGGCGCTGTCATCATCAAGGCGCGAGGTTTCCTGCGTATAAATGTTAAAGGCGGCGCTGTCCCATATCTGCCAGTTATAGTTCAGCGTTGTTGTGTCTATGGGCTTCGGCTCGCGCGTTACAATATACGGCAGCCCGAACATGCTGCCCAGCGCCGGGCTTTGGTAACCTGTATTAACAATGCGGGCGTGCGGCACAAATTTGCCGGGCAGGTAAAAGCTTGCCATATGGATGCCGCAGCGGTAATCCTTAACAGCCTCAAAAAGCCCTGCCGCTATGCGCTGCGTGGTTTCACCCAAATCGTACCCCGGAAACATTCTGTTAATGTCGCTGCCATCCATCGGCCAGAAGCGTTTGCCGACGTTCATGGAAAAACGGTTGGCACAGGGAATGACGAGTATTTCGTGCCCCGGCAGCAAATTGCCGCGCTGCTCTATTTCCGCCAGCGCTTTTACAAGCCGCGCACAGGTATACATTTGCTGTACCTCGTCGCCGCGTATGCCGCCGACAACGGCGCAGGATTTTTCTCCTTCGCCGAAACGGAAGCCTTCCAGCAGAAAATCCTGCCGGTAAGGCATTTTCATTGTATATAAAATCTCGCGTTTCATTCTCTGCTGCCTCCCGTTACAATGCGTGCCAGCAGGCTGCCGGGATAAACAACCGGATATTCACGCAGGGTAAACAGCAGCCCATCCTCAGGCGCAGTAACGCGCTCGTTAATATTCCCCGTCAGCGGGTCGGCAATAATGCCAAGCAGCTGCCCTTTTTTTACAGGACTGCCGTGCTGTGCCTGCGCCATAAAAATACCGGCGGTGCCGGCGTTTACAAAGGCCACTTCGTCACGGCTGATAAGAGGCGTATGGGTACAATGCGTTTTTCCGTCCCACATGCCCTCGCTGCGCATCAAATTCAAAATTCCTTCGGTAAGCTGCTCACCGTAAGCAGGCGTAAGGCGCATACCCACGCCCATTTCCACAACCAGGCAGCGCGTGCCAATAGAGTTCATGCTGCACGCAAAAGTACTTTGCAACACGGTGGCAGCCGGGTAAATCCAAACAAAATCCACGTTTAAAAGCCGTGCCAGCGGCACCAGTGCTTCTGCCGTTTCTTCGGAAATACGCACCTGCGGCATTTCGCGCAGAAAAATATTAGAGGCGTGAATATCAACAGCAATATCCGACCCCTTAACGTCATTAATTATTTCACTTGCAAAATATTCTGCCGCCGGGCCGCCGTTTTCCCCCGGAAAGATTCTGTTTAAATCAACGTCAAACAAGGGTATGCTGCGCTGAATTGTATTAATGCCCAGCGGATTGACGGCGGGATAAATATCAACGGTGGCGTGCAAATATTCAGGATGTTCCATAAGGCGGCGGTTTAAAAGCCACGCCGCATACTGCCCCTCCAGCTCGTCGCCGTGTATGCCTGTAACAACTGAAATACGTTTGCCCCCGTCCTTCCCCGGCAGCGGCGTTATTCTGTTTTTATGCAGTTCCAGGCGCTCGTGCACGGAAAGGCCAAGGCCGGCAACAGTTATGTCCATTTAGCTGCACCTCTTTCGGTATCTATGTTAAAAAGCAGCGGCGTGCTGCCTTAAATTTCTTTTACGCGCATAAAAACGGTCTGCGTCTGGTCCGCAAGTCCGTAAAAGGTTCCCTGCTCCACCGGGCAGTCGGCAGCATCGCGCCCTGTGGCAAAACGCAGGTAGCTTGCATCCGTACGGCAGTCGCGCGTCGGGTCGAAGCCATGCCATGCGCCTTCGTAATAAATTTCTGCCCAGGCATGGGTTGCCCCCTCGCCAACAGTAAGCCCCATGCAGTAGCGTGCATGCCAGCCCGCAAGCCGCGCCAGTGCTATAAAAACATGCGCGTAATCCTGGCACACGCCGCGCCCGCCCGCCAGGGCTTCCTCGGCCGTGGTATAAATGCCGGTTGCCCCGGGCTGATAGCGCAAAAGGCTGTGTACGGCGTGGCAAAGAGCATCCAGTGCGGCAAGCGTTTTACCGCGCGCCATGGCGGAAGAAACCTGCATCAATATTCTTCCGGGTTTTGTGCGCAGCCCGGCAAAGCGCAGGCACGGATTAGGCGGCGGTGCGGGCTGCCCCGGTTCTTCCACACGGGCAATGCCCCTGCTGCCGTAACGCAGAACATCATGCTCACTGCCGATACTGCACCAGAACACGGTATTGCCAAAGCCGTCCTTTTGCGGCGCAGGCAGCCTGCCGGGCATTATTTTAACGGTATAAGTTTCCAAAAGCTGCCCGGCATCATTTAACGGCACGCAGCGCAGTGCCAGCTGATGCCCATGCACAGGCTGCGAATACTGCACAGTGGTTATAAAAGCAAAACGCAGGCGTTTCATCAGTATCACCCATCAGTCAGATATTTACAAGCAGCCCTTCTGCCGCCGCTGTAAGCACCGGCGCAGGCGGCAGGTTTTCCGGGCTGCCTGCCAGGGAGTTAAGCAAAAACTGCATATTGTTTTCGTTTACGGTAAGCTGCGCCTTTTTTAAACGGCTGGCAAGGTGCCGCACTTCTTTCAGGCACTGCTCCTGCGGATACCCGAGCCGCAGAAAAATATCCACACGTTCAAGGCTTGCGCCCGATTTTATAATATTGCGGTTAATTTCTTCTTCGATATTTTCCTCGCACGAGCCACGGAATGCCATAATATCGTCCAAAACCCATTGCAGCTCTACGGCAGGCCCGCTGCTTTCTGAGGCAAGCTCCATTGCCGTTACAGCCATCTGCACATAAGCCAGCGTATCGCTGGAAAGCGTTTCGCGCAGTACAATGGCGTTATCATAAGCATGTGCCATTGACGCGGCGACGGAATCTGCATTTTCCGCATCAAAATAGTAGCTGCGGATAAAGGCGGCCGTATTTTCATAATGGCAGGCAATGCCCATACGGCGGCAGTAATCCTTGTAATCGGCTTCCGCGCCGTCAGTTTCCGCATCAAACATACCGCGCGTTGCTTTTAAAGTTGTGTAAACCCTTTCCAGATAACGCCCCAGCCAGAACAGGCGGTTCGTCCTGCTTAATCCGATAGTACCCATGTATCCTTAAAGCCTCCTCCCTGCGAACTGTTAACAACAAAACTGTCCGGCTCACGGCTGAAACGTGTCAGCCCGCTGGGCCATACCTTCGTTTCCGCGCCCGTCAGCACAAACGCACGCAGGTCGGCCTTGCGCTCTGCCTGCACGCCGTTTTCCATCACCGGCAGGTCCTTAAAATCTATAACCTCCTGCGCAATAAAGCGACGCGGTTCGCGTTTAATCATGCCCGCAAGCTCCGCTAATTTTTCCTGCGTCAGCTCACGCCCAAATACCACGCCGTAACCGCCCGCTTCGGCAACGTCTTTAACAACAAGTTTGTTAAGGTTTGCCAGCGTGTAGTCCAAATCTTCCTTATAAAACGGCAGGTAGGTCGGCGCATTGTGCAGCACCGGTTCTTCGCCAAGGTAATAACGCACCATTTTAGGCACAAAGTAGTAAATGCCCTTGTCATCTGCCGCACCGTTGCCTGGAGCGTTTATTATTGCCACATTGCCTGCCCTGTAAGCGCCCATTACGCCGGGTATGCCGATAAGGCTTTCGGGCAAAAAGGTTGTCGGGTCAAGATATTCGTCGCTGATGCGGCGGTAAATCGCGCCGACGCGCTCCGCGCCTTTTTCGCTGCGGTAATAAACCTTGTTGTCTTCAACAAACAGGTCGCCGCTTTCGGCAAGCACCGCGCCGCTTAGTTCCGCCATATAGCTGTGTTCAAAATAGGCTGCGTTGTAGCGCCCCGGGGTAAAAATAACATTAATGCCGCCTGTGTTTACGTTGTCCATCACCCCGCGCAAAAGCGCGCCGTAGTTGCGGTTATCCACAATATTATGCTGGCGAAACGATTCCGGGCTGCACCTGCGGCACAGCCTGCGCGCAATTAAAGGATACGAAGCGCCTGACGGTATACGCAGGTTATCCTCCAGCACAAACCAGCTGCCGTCCCTGCCTTCCACCAGGTCGATGCCGGAAATATGGCTGTAAATTCCTTTCGGCGGCGTAACCCCCTCACAAGCCGGCAGGTAGCCGGAGCCAGCAAAGGCAAAATCCTCCGGCACTACGCCGTCGCGAATGATTTTTTTATCGCCGTAAAGGTCTTTTAAAAACATATTCAGCGCCATTACGCGCTGGCAAAGCCCTTTATCAAGCACGGCAAACTCCGCCGCCGGAATAACGCGCGGCAACGGGTCGAACGGGAAAAGGCGCTCTTTAAATTCGCCGTTTTTATAAATGCCAAACTTAACACCGTAACGCGCCAGCTGGCGGTTGATAGTTTCCTGATGAGCTATAAGCTCCTGCATTATAAATCCCCCCACTCTAAAAATTTCATCAGCAGCTTTCTGAACATATAAAACAAAAGAGGCACAGGAAACCGGTTACGGCTCCTTTGCCTCTTTTAACATATTATAATTGTTTTTGTATGTTTAGTCAATTATATGTGCGCCATTAAATTACATTTGGCTATTATTTGCATTTGATTTTACAGCTTAAATATAAAAGCTGCGCCAACCCGGCAAATTTTTACTTTAGCCATACCCCTACGGGTATATTATTTTATTAGTGACGATATTTTAATTGATATTTGTTTGCAGTAAATTATTATTAATGTTATAATGAATAAAGCATTTAGCAATTACAATTACTTAAAAGGAGCTGATTTTGTGTCCGATACTTTATCCGTATGTGGCCTTACAATCTGCCGCGGCAGCAAGCTGCGCACCATGCTGCCTGTACCCGGCACTGAAATAGAAATACCTTTGACAATTATAAACGGCGCATTCGACGGCCCCACCCTTCTGGTAACGGCAGGCATTCACGGCGGTGAATACCCCGGCATTGCCGCCGCCATGGAGCTTGGCCGCAGCCTTGACCCGCAGGAAATTCACGGCAGCCTGATAATGCTTCATCCCGTTAATATACAGGGCTTCTGGGCGCGCCGCGAATTTATCGTGCCGGAGGACGGCAAAAACTTAAACCGCGTGTTTCCCGGCAATCCTGACGGTACTTTATCCGAAAAAACCGCCGGTTTAATCAGCAGCAGTTTCTTCCCTCTGGCAGATTTTTACGTTGACCTGCACAGCGGCGATATTCACGAAAGCCTGCACCCCTATGTTTATTATCCCGGCCAGCCGACAGAGGAACTGGCGGCAAAAGCCCGCAGCGTTGCCAAGGTATTGAACGTGGAATATATGGTGCGTTCAATGGCAACAGGCGGCGCTTATAACTACGCTGCTTCCACCGGCCTGCCTTCGCTTTTAATTGAGCGCGGCGGCGCAGGGCTGTGCCTGCATGAAGACATAGAAGAATATAAGTCCGACCTGAAAAAGATTATGCGCAAGCTGGGCCTTCTTAACGAGCCGGTAAAACCGCGGCGCTATATACCGCGCGACGTAACGGATATTATTTACCTTGAAGCGCAGGAAACCGGCTGCTGGCTTCATCATATCCACAGCGGCGATTTTGTGGAGGAAGGGCAGATTCTCGGCCGCACAACCGATTTATTTGGTGAAACGTTAACAACCTATTATGCAAAGCAAAGCGGCATTGTACTGTATGTATGCCCGGCGCTTTCCGCACCTCAGGGAACGGTACTGCTGGCTTACGGCAAAATACACAACGAAGATTAACCATAAAACGGCAAAAGAGAAGCACATCTGTTATGATATGCTTCTCTTTTTATTTTGCGTGGTTATTTTACTGTAATAAGTTCGTAACTGCGCGTACCCATGCCGATTTTTTCTGCATGCTCAAGGCATGCCTTCCATTCCGATTCCGGAGTAATGTTATGGAAATGGTCATGCTTGGCTGCTTCTTCCGGGTCGGCGGCAATATGCTCTGCCAAAATGGAGTTTTGCATTACCGGCGCGGCGTTTACCAAATCGGCACATGCCTGGTCTAATGCAACGGGGTCAAACGAAGCCAGCATGCCGATATCCGGCACAACCGGCGCATCGTTTTCGGCGTGGCAGTCGCAGTAAGGCGATACGTCTACAATCAGGCTGATATGGAAATGCGGCCTGCCTGCCAGAATTGCCCACGCATATTCTGCCATGCGCTTGTTAAGCATTTCCATGCTGGCACTTGCTTCCGGCGGATTAACGGCATCCATGGGGCATGCGCCGATGCAGCGTCCGCAGCCAACACATTTGTCCCAGTCGATGTGGGCTTTTTTGTTTTCAATAACCGGCGCGCCGTGGGCGCAGATACGCTCGCAGGCATGGCAGCCGATACATTTGCTCTGGTCAACCTGCGGTTTGCCGTCATGGTGCATTTCCATTTTACCGGCACGCGAACCGCCGCCCATGCCGATATTTTTAATAGCTCCGCCAAAGCCTGCCGCTTCATGCCCTTTAAAATGGTTCAGGCTGATGATAATATCGGCATCCATCAGCGCTTTGCCGATTTTGGCTTCTTTTACAACTTCACCGCCGGGAACAGGGACATAAGCCTCGTCGGTGCCCTTTAACCCGTCGGCAATAATTACGTGGCAGCCTGTGGAAAAGGGGCTGAACCCGTTTTCATAAGCTGCGGTAATATGCTCCAGCGCATGCTTGCGGCGGCCTACATACAAAGTGTTGCAGTCCGTTAAAAACGGCATGCCGCCGAATTCCTTTACAACATCGGCCACAGCCTTGGCATAGTTGGGGCGCAAATACGATACGTTGCCGGGTTCGCCGAAATGAATTTTAATGGCGGCAAACTTTTTGTTGAAATCAATATTGCCGATGCCGGCCGCTTTAATAAGTTTTGCCAGTTTCTGCGGCAGGCTCAATCCTCCATAGCCTGTACGCATGTCGGTAAAATAAACCTTTGCTTTCTCCATAATCATCCCTCCATAATTTTACGCTTAAATTAACGGCAGCACCGTTTTTTCAAAATACTGCGCCATTTCTTCGGGCGGATTCTGCCAGTCATTTTTAATCCACCACATTAAAAGGCCTACAAACGAATAAGTTATATGGTTCAGCAGAAAATCTCCGGGCAGAAGGTTTTTGTGCTGAGGCAGCCCCGGCAGCAGATAATTATTTACGTACTCGCAAAAGTAGTTTTTAAGGTATTTTAAAAACAAACTGCTCTCGCCTGCAAGCAGTGCCGATACGTTTTTGCGGCTGTCGCGCAGGTGGTAAAGAATATGTACCATAATAATATGGTACCCGCCGCCCGCCAGTGAAAAATCGTGAGTTTTTTCTGCTTCCAATGCTTTGGAAAACACATGTTGGAACAAATCATCACACAGTGCTTTTACCAAATCGTCACGCGTTTCAAAATGCGCATAAAAAGTGCTGCGCCCGATGTTGGCTTTTTCAATTATTTCCTGCACGGTTATTTTATTATAACTTTTTACCGCCAAAAGCTCAGTGAAGGCTTCAAAAATTGCCGCGCGTGTTTTTTGCTGACGCCTGTCCATTATCTCACCCCGCACAAATTTTAAAAAATGTACATTAACGCACATCTGCGCCGATTTGTTTATTGCCCCGAGGCTTTACCGCTTACTATAATTATAACAGATGAACCGTTTTTTATCATACACTTTGTTTGTTAATTAAGGTAAAAAGGCAGTAAAATGAAGCTAACGCACAAAAAATTTTTAATAACCAGCCTGCCGTTTACAGCAGCTTCCGTATCCGTGCCGCTTATCGGCGCCGTTGATACCGCCATTGCAGGCGGACTCGGCAGCTATCATTACATTAACTCCGTTGCGCTCGGCTCAGTCATTTTCAGCACAATCTTCTGGCTGTTTAACTTTCTCGGGCTCACGGCCTCAGGCTTTGCCTCACAATCACTGGGCAGCGGCAACAAACAGGAAGAATTATGCGCTTTTTTACGCGGCAGCATTCTTGCCTGCGGCATAGGGCTTGTTATAATACTTTTACAAAACCATATTTTTAATGCGGCTGTGCAGTTTTTTAACCCGCCTGCCGAAACGCTGGTTTTTATGCGCCTTTATTTTAACATTATTGTTTACACCGTTCCTGCTGCCCTGTTTTACCAAACGGCGCAGGGCTGGCTGGCAGGCATTATGCAGGTGCATTTTTCCGTCGCCGTGGGGCTTACGGCAAACATTGCCAACGCTCTGCTGGCATTTATTCTTGTTTACGGCTGCAGCCTTGGCGTTGCCGGTGTGGCTGCGGCTTCCGCTCTTGCAAACATCCTGGCGGCAGTTCTTGCGCTGTACGGATTTTACAAAAGCAGGCCATGTTCTTTAAAAAGCGTAAGCCCTGCACAGCTTTTCAGCGGGCAGGATTTTGCCAAACTGCTTAACTGCAGCGGGCATCTTGCCATCCGCACCCTGTGCATGCTGATAATGATTAATACCTTTATGTCGCAAAGCTCTGCCTTCGGCGGCGAAATTTTAGCGGCAAACTCCATTTTAATGCAAATTCAGTACGTTATGGGCGATGTTTTTACAGGCTTTTCGCAGGCAGCAGCCATTTACGCCGGCATTGCCGCCGGTGAAGGCAACAAAAAACTGCTGCAAAGCACATTAAAAATCAGCGCCGTACAGTCGCTGGCGGCAGCCTTTTTGCAGACAGGCATTTACTTTGTGTGGCGCGCCAAAATTGCCGGGCTTTTTACCGGCCTGCCGCAAATTCTTGCTGCCGTAAACAGATATGATATGTTTATAGTTTTCTTCCCTGTTTTATCGGCGCTCGGCATTGTTTATTACGGCGTTTTTAACGGTACGCTGCAAACAACGCCCATCTGCATTTCCATGCTGTTTACCGCGGCAAGCTACCTGCTTGCCAAAGCCGCGCTTGTGCCGGAATTAGGCAACAGCGGCCTGTGGCTGGCCTTTCTGGTATTTTACGTTGCCCGCAGCGGTTTTTTATTAATATTTGTGCCTTCGCTGCTGAAAAAATTTCCTTACCGCACATAAAAAAAGCCCTCTTTATCAGCCAAAGCCGGTAAAGAGGGTTATTTTATGCCGGTGTTTCAAATAAGGCCGGGTAAAAAGATGTCCGTTTCGTACACATCAGGCTTGCCTAGATGGCGCGAGGGAACAAAACTGCCGTGGCAGTCGCTGCCTCCGCTGATAAGCATGCCTTCAGCCCGGCAGTGCGTTAAAAGAAGCTGCGTGTCTTCCTCGCTGTGCCCGGAATGGTAACATTCAAAACCATCAAAGGGTTCTTCAATCAGCTCTACTAAAGTCTGCGCCAGCCCCGGCCCGTGGAATGCGCTTGCAGCATGGGCGCACAGCGCAGCGCCGCCCGCACCGTGAATTGCCGCAATAACTTCGCTGATAGGCGGAAACTCCGGGAAGCCCAAATCGTTTTCCGCCGTAAAAATGCGTTTAAAAAAATCGTTCACGCCGCTGCACAAACCTTTGTCAATCAGGTAAGCCAGCGATTTCCACCCGCCGCGCCTGCGGTCGTAAATATAGTTTTGAAACTCTTTAAAATCAAGCGGCCAGCCCTGCTTAATTAAAAGCTGAACGCTGTCGTCGTCTTTTTTCTCCAAAAGATATGTGTTATGCGCCAATAGTTCCTGCAAAGGCTTATTGGCCGTATCAATGCCGTAACCCAAAATATGAAACGACATGCCGTCCTTTGTGGAGCACACCTCTACGCCAGGAAGGCATTTAATGCCATTGGCAGCAGCAATACGCATGGTTTCCGCCACATTAGCCGTGCTGTCGTGGTCCGTAACGGCAATAAGGCCAAGCCCTGCGGCCTGCGCGGCATTTACAAGTTCCTGCGGCGTCCATGTGCCATCGGACGCCGTACTGTGAATATGCAAATCAACCTTTCTCATTTTCTCCCCCATGGTGATGGCAGCAATCCGCCTGCGGCGCTGCATCTTCCTTAACCATGCTGCTTTTCAGGCAGCTTACAATAAACAAGGCCGTTCCGGTAAGCACTATTGTGCCGCCCGGCGCAAGGTCTGCGTAATATGATACCGTCAGCCCGGCGCTGACCGTAATAATGCCATAGATGATGCCGCCGATAATGGTACCCGCAAAGCTGCGTGCCGATTGCAGCGCACAGGCAACGGGTATAACCATCATGGCCGATACCAAAAGCAAACCGACAATGCGCATGGAAAGCGCAACAGTCAGTGCCGTAAGCACTGCCAGCCATACATTAAGCCTGCCCGCCGGCAGCCCTGCCACGCGTGCGGAAGTTTCGTCAAAAGTAATGTATTGCAGAGGGCGGTAAAATACCACCGTAAACGCGCAGGCAAACAGCCCCAGCACCGCCACCACCCATAAATCGCTTGTGCTGATGGTCATTAAGCTGCCGAACAGGATACTGCTTAAATTAAAACCGCCCATACGGTTCATGCTGCTGAAAATTACCGCCAGCCCGATACCGCTGTAAAAAAAGATGGCCAGCACCATTTCGGAAAAAGTATTAAGCCTGCTGCGCACTTTTTCTATAACAAGCGCGCCCGCAACGGTTGCCAGTGCCGCGCTTACCACCGGCTGCGCCCCTAAAAGCGCGCCGCCCGCTACACCTGCAAAGGCAATATGCCCCAGCCCGTCGCCAATCATCGACTGGCGCCGCAGCACCAGAAAGCTGCCTATCAGCGGGCAGATAACGGCTACAATCAGCCCGGCTATCCACGCCCTTTGCATAAATCCCGCAGAAAACATTTCCAACATTTCTCTTACCTCTATCTGTAAAAATAACCGTGCTTATGCCTGTGCACAAGCGCCTGGTGCACATCGCCCCAAAAGCAGATGTTATGGTCAAGGCACAGCGCGTTTTTGCAAACCTTTACCGCAAGCTCCAAATCGTGCGAAACCATAACTATTGTTACGCCCTGCCCGCGGTTGATTTCGCCAAGCATGGTATAAAGTTCTTCTTTGGCGTCAGGGTCAACGCCGGTTGCAGGTTCGTCAAGCAAAAGCAGCTGCGGACTGCGCACCATGGCCCTTGCCAAATACACGCGCTGCTGCTGGCCGCCGCTAAGCTCGCCTATTTTTCGGTGCGCCAGTTCTTTTAACGAAAACCGTTCTATAATATCGTCTACCGCGGCTTTGTCCTCATGCGTATAATGCTGAAACATACTGCCGCCGCTTAAACGCCCGAGCGATACCACTTCCCTTACGCTTATGGGAAACGCTCTGTGCTGTCGCGCCGGGTTCTGCGGCACATAGCCGATTTTATCCCACGCCGTAAAGTTTTCCCTGTCCTGCCCAAAAATGGCAATACGGCCCTGCGCAGGTTTTAAAATGCCTGCCAAAAGGCGAAGCAGCGTACTTTTACCTGCCCCGTTAGGGCCAATGACGGCAACAAAATCACCCTGCTCAATTTTCAGCGACAAATCGTTTAAAATCCAGCCTTCGCCATAGCTGTAACCAAGTTTTTCTATTTCAATAACCGTTTTCATTCTTCTTTACCGTTTAACGCAATTTCAAGGTTTTTAATATTGCGCTCCATAATTTTTAAATAATCATCACCGCTGCGGCGGCCTTCCCCGCTCAAACCCTCAATCGGGTCAAGAACAAGGGTGCGCGCGCCTGCTTCCGCGGCAATGCTTTCGGCAATGCGCGGGCTTACCAGTGTTTCAAAAAATACGTATTTAATATTTTCCGCATGCATAACGCCAACCAGTTTGTTCAGCGCCGCCGGAGAAGGCTCCGACTGAGGCGACAGCCCCATAATGGAAATCTGTTTCAAGCCGTAATCTGCTGCCAGATGCCCAAATGCCGCATGCGTGGTAACAAAAGTTTTTATCTGCGCTTTTTGCGTAACGGCAGCCATTTTCCTGTCCAGTTCTTTAAGGCGCTCAATGTAATCCGCCGCATTTTTTTCATAATCAGCGGCATTAGCAGGGTCAGCCTTTATAAAAGCATCGCGCACAGCCAAAACCTCTGCTTCCGCTTTGCGAGGGCTTAACCAGAAGTGCGGGTCGAGCCTGTTGTTTTGTTCCGCCATAAACGCTTTGCCGGCTTCAACGGGCAGCACGCCTTCATCCGCAACGGCATCCAGCGCAGGCTGTGCCCACGGTTCCACGCCGCCGTTATACACAAACACTTTTGCTTTGGCAAGGCGCGTTAAATCGCGTGCCGAAGGTTCCCAGTCGTGAGGCTCTATGCCGTCGCCAATCATTGTGTAAACTTCCGCATGGCTGCCGCCGACTGCGCGGGCAAACTCTGCCATGGGGTAAAAACTGGCCGCAACCGTAATTTTTCCGTCCACAGTTTTGCCGTTGCCTGTACTGCCGCAGCCGGAAACAATAAACACCGCCGTTATTAACAGCAGCGCCCAAAATTTTTTCATACATAGCTCCTTTACAAAATCATAGTAATAATATAATTGTAAATAAATAATGTCAATCCTGTTTTTTCACTTTATCTTAATGTACACTTAACTGCAATGGGTGTATAATATTACTATCTTATTTTAACAGGAAGTGCCGAATATGCAAAAATTAAACTTATCCAAAAACGAAATTGCCGCTTTTGATATAGACGCACAGCAGACTTTTACGCCGCTGTGCCCGGATGAACTGCCCGTTGCCGGAGGCGACATGATTGCAGAAGAACTCAATGCCCAGGCAGCCTTTGCTTCCGTCCGCGTTGCCTCGCGCGATGCGCACAGCTCCAACGCCGTATGGATTGCCAAAAACGGGCACGCGCCGCTGACGCCGGTTACAGGTTACGAAAACTGCGATTTATACTGGCCCAGCCATGCCATAGTAGGCACGAAGGGCTTTGATTTTATTCCCGGGCTTGACCCAAAAGCCTACAGCTATCAGGTTTATAAAGGCATTGAACCTGCCATGCACCCTTACGGCGCCTGCTACCACGATTTAAAAGACACGCTTTCTACCGGCGTTATTGAATTTTTAAAGGCCCGCGGCATTAAAGCCGTTATCTGCGGCGGCCTTGCTACCGATTACTGCGTTAAAACAACGGCCTTGCAGCTGGCATGCGCCGGTTTTACGGTTATTCTTAATCTGGCAGCCTGCCGCGGCATTGCGCCCGATACCGTTGCCGCTGCCATTAAGGAAATGCAGAAGCAGGGCATTATTATTGCCGAAAACAGCGCAGAACTTAAAAACCTGCTGTAATTACACAGGAACTTCCACAAATTCCGTGCTTACTTCTTCAAGCGTTACGGGGCTGTTCAGTGCAGCCGTCAGCCAGGCTTCTGCTTCCGCCTGCTGTTCCTGTTTCATGTACAGCAGAATCTTAACGCGCTCTCCGTACTGAGCGCCGTTCACCGTAAAAATGTTCTGATTGTAAAGCTTGTTCATAATGCGTCCGGCTTCACCCGGAGGCGCGCTTAATGCAAAAACGGCCATTTCAACGCGGCGTGCAATCCCGGCTTCTTCAACGGCATGCACAACGCTGTTGGTATATGCACGCACTAATCCACCGGCGCCAAGTTTAATGCCGCCAAAATAACGTGTTACCACGGCGGCTACGCCGGTAAGGCTTTTTTTGCGCAAAACCTCAAGTATGGGCACGCCGGCCGTTCCCGAAGGTTCGCCGTCGTCGCTCGACCTTTGCTGCATATCATTTATAATATAGGCAGAGCAGTTATGCGTAGCATCCCAAAACTCTTTTTTGATACTTTTGATAAATTCCTGAGCTTCTGTTTCGCTGCCTACTTTTTTCAACGTACAGATAAAACGTGATTTTTCTATTACAATTTCCGTCCGGCAATCTTTTTGTATTGTCTGCATAACCTTCTCCTTTCCTAAATTATTATATCATATCCCGGCAGGCTTTTTATAAAGGCTTGCCCCTAAAATTGTGTTTAACTTTTACGGAGGTTGGCCGTGAGCCATTTAGTACCACTTATCAGCGACCTGGCCATGATTTTGACGCTGGCCGGGCTGGCAACAATTTTATGCAAAAAACTTAACCAGCCGCTTATTTTGGGCTATATGCTGGCAGGTTTTCTGGCCAGCCCGCACTTTTCGCTGCTGCCAAACGTTATCGACAGCGACAATATTACCGTATGGTCCGATATAGGCGTTATTTTCATTCTGTTCGACCTTGGCCTTGACTACAATTTTAATAAAATAAAAAGCACAGCCAATACGGCTATTATTGCCGCCGTAACGGAATTTACCGGCATTGCCTGCCTTGGTTTTGCCTGTGCGCAGCTGCTGGGCTGGAGCCTTACCGACAGCATTTTTACCGGCTGCATGCTTACTATGAGCTCCACCGCCGTTGTAAGCAAAACGCTCGGCGAGCTGAACCTTTTAAAACAGGCCTTTGCCCCCATCGCTTTCGGCATTCTGGTTCTGGAAGATATTTCCGGCATTATCATGATGGTAGTGCTTTCCACCGTTGCCGCCGCTGGAAGCGCCATTTCCCCACTGTCCATGCTTGAAAGCATCGGGCTCCTGGTATTTTTCCTTATCATCTGCTTCATTATCGGCATTTACTTTTTGCCGACGTTTTTCAAAAAAACGCGCCAGTATTTTAATGATGAAACACTGCTTATCGTTTCTCTCGGCTTATGCCTGAGCATGGTGGTGCTGGCTTCCAAAATGGGCTTTTCTTCGGCACTGGGCGCCTTTTTAATGGGCACTCTGCTTTCGGGAACGATTTACACGCGTCGCACCAAGGTTCTGCTTGAGCCGGTAAAAAATTTGTTTTCCGGCATCTTCTTCGTATCCGTCGGCATGATGGTAGACCCTTCCGTAGTAAGCGGCAGCCTGTTTACAATTATTGCCCTGGCAATAACGCTCATTACCGGCAAATGTATTTTTACCTCCCTCGGCGTTATGCTTTCCGGCCAGCCGCTTAAAACAAGCATGCGCTGCGGCTTTTCGCTTACCCAGCTGGGCGAATTTGCGTTCATCGTTGCCAATATCGGCGCCAGCTACGGGCTGACAAGCAGCTTTTTATACCCGGTATTCGTTACGGTTTCCGTACTCACCATCTTTTTAACGCCGCACATCCTGCTCAGCACCGACAAGGTTTACCGCCGCTTTTTGCGCCGTCTGCCTAAAAAAACAGCCGTTATGCTTATTGAAGCGCACCGCGACAATAAAAACACCCGCCAGCAGTCGGACTGGAAGGACTTTTTGCAGCTTTATTTCACAAAAATCACCGTTTATACAGTCATTTTAATTTTCATTTCCTACATCGGCACCTACAATATTTTGCCGTACTGCCGCAGCGTTATACAGCCGCCTTTCGGCGATTTATCGGCCGCTGCCGTGACACTGCTTTTCATGTCGCCGTTTTTGGCAGCACTGATGGTAAGCCGTTTGGGACGGCGCGATTTGATGGCCGGTTTATGGTTTAAAAAACGCAGCAACCGCCCGCTGATACTGGTTTTAATGTTTTTAAAAGCCGCAATCGGACTCTTTTTCATCATGCAGGTTTTCACAACCATGCTCGGGCTGCATATCATTATTGCCATTATCGCCGCACTGGTGCTGGCAAAATTCATTTACTCGTCCGATTATCTCATCGGCCGCTATTTGCAGATTGAATCGCAGTTTTTAATTAATTTAAATGCCGAAAACCTGGCTGCTGCCGCACAAAAACGTGCTTCGGCACGGCACGGCATGTGGCTTGACGAACAGTTTTACACCTGCGCCTACGAAATACAGCCGGGGTCGCCCTGGATTGGCTGGAGCATACGCCGCCTTGACGTGCACCGCAACTATAAAATTTTTGTTATCGAAATCAGTAACCAGCACGGTTATCATCCGATTCCATCCGGTCATACCGTACTGCGCACCGGCGACAAGCTGCTTATTACCGCGCCGCTGAATGTTCTGCAAACTTTTGACGCTGCAATAAAGAACATGGGGCTTGGGCTTGCCAAAATTACCGAAACGGTTACGCTGCACAAATTTCTGGAACACGAAAGCCAGGTACGCAAAGAGCACGACATGCTGCTGTGCTATGCCATGCCTGTAACATCGGCTTCGCCGCTTGCCAGAAGCACGCTGAAAAAAAGCGATACGCTTTCCAAGGGCAAATGGCTGGCGCTGGGGCTGGAGCGCGGCAATTATACCATATCCGACCCGGACGCTTCTTTTGTTATCAATAACGGCGATATTCTCTGGATTATCGGCAGCAGGCAGATGTTAAGCAGCCTGTTCCGCGATACAACATTATAAAACCGCAAAAAAATAACACCGCATAAGCGGTGTTATTTTTTTACCCTGACGGGTATTCAGTTAAAAGGTATACGTTGCCTGTACGTTAAAGCTTGCACCCTGGCGTTCACCGGCATAGCCGCGCATATTCAGGTCAAAGCTCCACGGGCTGTCTGCCGAAGGCTGATAATTTAACCCTGCTTCTGCCATATAGCTGCTGCCGCGCAAACTCTGTTCCGGCACCTCCATTCCCGCAGCACGCATCCCGGCATTGCCGTTAAATTCATATTCATACGCTAAACCGTAATAAGTGCTGAACTTATTTCCCCTGTTGGCTGTAACCCTTGCGCCAATACGCAGGCGGTCACTGTTAATACTGTCAAACTCAAATTTATCATTGCCGACACTAAAATTATCTCCTTCCGTATAAGTATGGAAGAACTTTCCATACACATCAACACTGCTGTCATCACTAAGCTGTATAACCTGCCCTATGCCGATATGCGCTCCGTAATAAGCACTGCTGCTGTCGTAGCCGTATTCCGCACCGCTGCCGTCATGCAGGGCATTATCCATCTCAGATTTCAGCATGCCTGCGCGAAGGCTGCCTTCGGTATAAACGCCGTGTGCATTTTCATACCTTGCGGCAACACCGCCGCCATTATATACAAGGCTGCCGTCGCCGCGGAAAAACTCGTCGTTAAATTCATTGTAGGTACGGTAATTACCGCTGCCGTTTTCGTAAAATACGCCCCAGCTGAACTCGCTGCCGTTATCGAACTTATTGGCATTGCCTGCACCGACAATCGTGCTCCAGCCGTTGATTTTAATATCGCTGTTCACATCGTATTTGCTGCGGTTGCCCTGCACTGCCGCAAAAGTTTTAATGCCATAGCTGTCATCACGGCTTAAAGCGTCCAGGCTGTCACTGATTAAATCCGTGCCCTGGTTTATAAAAGCCGCTGCCACAGCTCTGTTTTCGGCAACCAGTTTTGTTTGTTTTGCCGCATGTATGCCGTTAATCTGGTAAACAAGGTCGCCGTTTTCCACTTTCGCCTCACCGTCACCCTCAACGGCAACACCTGCCGTAAAATTGCCGGATTGTATTTTGCTGCTGCTCAGTTCATTATCATCGTTTTCCGCATGTATTAAAATCATGCTGTCATTGTCATTAATATCACTGGCATCATCAAAATGGATATGGCTGGCGTCAATTTCCGCATCTTTCAGGCTGCTGTTTTCGCCGTCAGTTATGTTCAGCACTTTGCCGTTATCCTGCCAGGCAACTTCCTTAAACACCACATTATTAAAACCGTCCACTGTTTTTACGCTGCCGTGCCAGCCGTTAATTACAAGCGTGTTGCCGCTGCCGCTGATTTTGCCGCCGCTGCTTCCGCTGCTGCCTATGCCATGCAGTGCCGCGTTGCTGATATCGGCATTGCCGCTGACAATTACCATATTGTTATTCATGCTTGCAGTGGTATCACCGGTTTTAAATTCGGCATTAGCGCCATAAATATCGCCGTTAACCTTTGCACTGCCGCCTACAAACACAATATTGCCATTGGCTTCGCCCCGGGCTGAAGCTGCATTATGGTTGCCCAATATATAACCGCCGGCAATACCGGCTTTTAATAAACCGCCTGTAACCGCAACCACATTATTATTTGCCGTTACAGATGTATTGGCGCTGTACGTTTGGGCAAAACCGCCTGCAACAGAATGTGCACCTCCTTCAAAGCTTAACTCAGAATTGCTGCCGCTTATGCTGACGATATTACCCGAAGCATCAGCATCATGCCCCTGTGCCTGCCCGCCATAAACAGCAAATACAATTTTGCCGTTGTTTATAGTAACAACATTATTATCAGCCTTAGCCTCATTTTTGTTAAAACTGAGCCCGCCGTACAAATTAAATGCAGCGCCTTCATTCATTTTAATTGTACCGCCGGAAGCATCGGCATCATTACGCACACCGTAAACAGTTCCGTAAATATCGCCGGAGTTTACCTGAGCATATTTATCATTGGCCGTACCGTCTAAAATTTCTGCGCTTGCAGCCAGCACCGGCTGGGCAGAGCCTGACAAAAGCACTGCCATTACGGATGCTGCCAGTAATTTTTTACCGTTGTTATTTAAAAAGTATTTTGCTGATTTTCTCATGTTAAACCTCCATATAAAACAAAAAAGACATTTCCTTCTTTTACTTTGAAGGAAATGTCTTAACTAAAAAATATGTCCGACTAAGTGTTTTATTAAATTGTAAAGCATCCTCTGCTTATGTTTTAATTATACCCTATATTTTTATAAAAAGCAAATTTTTTGCAATATTTTAAAAATTATATTTTTATAAGCCGTTAAGTGTAAGCATTGTTACACTTATATTGCTGCCAAAACAGAGTAATCCATTTATTTTTTAATAAAAAGTTTAATAAAATTATAATACGCGCCAGTTTTCAGATAAAATCACTCCGTTTTTTCAAAGCCGCCCTATGTTCTTTTTAATATTTTTGACGCAAAACTATAAAATTTTTTACAACTATTGCCATAAAAGGCAGGCAAGTATATAATATCTGTATAGTTATCCGAATAGTTTGAAAGGAGCAACAAATTTTATGGAAAAAATTTACGAAGGAAAAACAAAAACCGTTTTCAAACTTGAAAACGGCAACGTACTTTTAAAATTTAAAGATGACTGCACCGGCAAAGACGGTGTATTCGACCCGGGCGAAAACAGCATCGGCCTGACCATTGAAGGTATCGGCAAAGCTAACCTCGAAACCTCCATCCATTTCTTTGAAATCCTCAAAAAAGAAGGCGTTAAAACCCACTATGTAAGTGCTGACGTTGAAAACGCTACCATGGAAGTTCTTCCCTGCACCGTATTCGGCAAAGGCCTGGAAGTTATCTGCCGTTTGAAAGCAACCGGCAGCTTCATCCGCCGCTATGGCGATTACATTGCTGACGGCACCGCTATTGAAGGCGGCTATGTTGAAACCACTTTCAAAGATGATGCTAAAGGCGATCCGCTGGTTACCGAAGACGCACTTGTTGTACTCGGCATTATGGGCCACGAAGATTACAAGAGCCTGAAAGAACAAACCCTTAAAATTACCAAAATCGTTGCAGAAGACCTTGCTAAAATGGGCCTTGACCTGTATGACATTAAATTTGAATTCGGTTACCACAATGGCGAAGTTATCCTCATTGATGAAATTGCCAGCGGCAACATGCGCGTTTATAAAGACGGCAAATATGTTGACCCTGTAACCTTAACTTCCATTATTCTTGGCAAATAATTGAGTTAAAACTTAACGGCAACTTTTTACGGCTGCCGTTTTTATTATGCCTTACTGCAAAAATAAAGCCTGCACAATGCGTGCAGGCTTTTGTTGTTTGTTAGGTTTGTTATCTTACGTTGTAGCGCAGTTCTTTTTCAATTACAGCGCCGGTTTCGGGGTTCAGCACCATTTCGCCGCGGAGTTCGGGAGTGGTGAATTTGAGTTCATATTCATACAGGCCGTCGTCCATATCGAGCTTTACTTTGTGGAAGCTGGCGTTGGGATATTCTTTGGTAACTACTGCCTGTGCGTCAGCCGCGCTCAGTACAATATTTCTGCTGCCAAGGATAGTGCGTGCTTCCATTTTGTATTCTTTTACAGACTGGGTAAGTTTGCTGATTTCTACTTCGTAAGAAGTTGCGGTGCCGTTGTCGAAGAATTTGAATTCGTATTCATTGAAATCTTCTTTAGTAGCAACATGGGTTGCGCTTGCCGGTACAAGTTTTGCTGCCATGGACTGCGCATCCGCCGAGGTGAAGGCTGCTGCAAAAGCAGTTGCGGAGATGGTTAAGGTGGTGAGAGCTGCTGCTGCGAGAGCGGTTAATTTTTTGCCGGTTAATTTCAACATTGTTGTTTCCTCCTTTATTTTAAGGTATGTCCTTATTTGTTTTGGGGTGTTCTCTTATCTTGTCTTTATTATAGCCGCCAAAGATTAAAGAAAAATTAAAACAAAAATGAAATTCAAAAATTATCTAAAAATTTATGGTGTGTTATAATAATTTTATAAGGAGGTGCCTTATGCGGATTTTAATTGTTGAAGACGAACCGGATTTACTTGACGCCTTAAAAAAACAGCTGCAAAGCAGCGGTTACAGCGTTGACGCCTGCGGCAACGGGCTTGACGCCGAAGATTATTTAAAAATGGCAACCTATGACGCGGTTGTGCTTGATATTATGCTGCCCGGCATTGACGGGCTTACTTTGCTGAAAAAAATGCGTGCCGAAGGCAACACTACCCATGTTTTGCTTTTAACGGCTCTCGACAGCATTGAAAATAAAGTAAACGGACTTGATGCCGGTGCCGACGATTACCTTGTTAAGCCTTTTGCCTATGACGAGCTTCTGGCGCGCCTGCGTGTGCTTCTGCGCCGCCGCAGCGGGCAGACAACAAACGTGCTGGAATATGGCGGGCTGGTTATGGATTTAAACAGCCGCACCGTTACCCGTGACGGCACGGAAATTACCCTTTCTTCCAAGGAATTTGCCGTGCTGGAATATTTGCTTCGCAATCCCGGGCGCGTGCTTTCGCGTGATAAAATAGAAAACCACGTATGGAATTACGATTTTGAAGGCGGTTCCAACGTTGTTGACGTTTACATACGTTACCTGCGCAAAAAAATAGATGCCGGCTTCAGCCAAAAACTGCTGCATACTATCCGCGGCGCTGGTTACGTACTGAGGGAAGAAAAATGAAAGCATTATCCGTTAAACAAAAAATAACCCTGTGGTATACCGGGCTAATTGTGGCAGTATTAAGCGTTATTTTTGCGGCCGTGCTTTTTGCCGCCGACGACGTACTGCTGCTTAATTTGCAGGACAAACTGGAAAACGAGGTTTACGGAAACGCCAGCAGCCTTGAACTGCGGCGCGACGGCACCCTGAGCCTTGACGAGCTTGATTTTCTGCATGACGGCGTTATGCTTGCCGTTTATAATAACGACGGCACATTAATCGCCGGGCTGAACCCGGTGCAGATGCCGGATACGCCCTTCCGCTCCGAGCTTTTGCAAACCGTAACCAACGGCAGCCAGACCTGGTATGTATTCGACCTGCAGCTGCGCCCCGCCCGGTTTGAAAACAGCATCTGGCTGCGCGGCAGCACTTCATTAAGCAGCATTTACGCCACCCGCGATGAAATTTTATGGCAATGTGCCCTGCTCTTTCCGTTTTTAATACTACTTTCTGCCTTTGGCGGCTACCTGATAACAAAAAAAGCTTTTCAGCCCGTAAAGCAGATTACTGCCGCCGCAGAACGCATCGGCAGCGGCAGCGATTTATCGCAGCGCATTAACCTTAACAAGGCCGACCCCGAAATAATGCAGCTGGCGCAAACCTTCGACAGCATGTTTTCGCGCCTGGAAAAATCTTTTGATGCGGAGCGCCAGTTTACGGCGGATGCTTCGCACGAACTGCGTACACCTGCGGCAGCCATCATTGCCCAGGCGGAATACGCCTTAAAACAGGCACCGCCTGCCGAAAAAGACGAAGCCCTGCAAAAAATACTGGCACAGGCCCGCAAAATGTCGCGCCTTTTGGCACAGCTTTTAATGCTGGCCCGTGCCGATGCCAATAAAATTCAATTTGAAATTGAAAAGTTTGATTTCAGCGAAATGGCTGAAATTGTAATTGAAGAAACGCAGCAGATTGCCGCTGCAAAAGAAATAACCGTCAATGCCGCTATTGAACCGGAAGTTTGCGTTGAAGGCGACCAGACGCTTTTAATGCGCCTTTTGCTGAACCTTTTGGATAATGCCGTTAAATATACGGAAAACGGCGGCAAAATTGACTTTACCCTGCATAAAGAAAAGGGCAGCGTTGTCTGCTCCGTTAAAGACACCGGCTGCGGCATTGCGCCGGAGGAACTGCCTAAAATATGGCGCCGTTTCTATCAGACCGAAAGCAGCCACCGCAACAGCAGCGGCGCAGGTCTGGGGCTTTCCATGGTACAGTGGATTGCAAACCTGCACGGAGGCAGTATAACCGCCGAAAGCACGCCCGGAAAAGGCAGCACTTTTACCTTCACCCTGCCGCTGAAGCCCGGCTGCAAAATTCAATAATAAACTTAAAAGCCGGAAGCTTTATGCTCCCGGCTCTTTTTATGCCTAAAACTTTATTGTGTTTTCCTGCCTGCCGTAAGCCAGCGCTCAATAACATTGGCTTTCTGCCCTGCCGTCCAGCTTAAATCATCAACCGGCGTAAGCATTTTGCCTGTATACTGGCTGCGCAGTTCATCATCTGCCGCCGCGCTTAAGCTCCATACAAGCCCGTGCCCTTTTTCCGCAACAATTTCCGCCGCACGGTTCGATAACAGGTATTCTATAAATTTACCGGCCGCAGCGTTATTCGGCCCGTTCAGCACCGCCGCGCCGCTGATTAAATTTTTATTGCCGTCGGCAGGTATTGTTGCAAAAAGATTCTCTTCGCTGCGCTCCAACAACAGTGCCACCGAAAGCGGCACTACCGCCACGGTTTTATAACCCTGGCGTACCTCATCAATGGTTTCCTGCAAATTAACAAAATATTCCGGGCGCTGGCGGTTAAGCTGCTCAGCATAATCCATAGCCGCGTTTTCGCCCTTCAGCTGCCATAAGGCTGTCATCATGCCATAGCCTGCGCCGCCGCTTTTAGGGTCTGCCAGCGCAAGCTCGTACTTAAGCGGTTCAGCCAGCAGCTCCTGCCAGCTTTCCGGCGCATACAGCCCCAAATAATGCAGGTTCCTTTTATTGCTTAAAAAGCCGATATGGTCAATATATAAAGCCGTCCACAGCCAGTTATTCTGGCGGAATTCCGCCGGAATGGCATACGCTTCTTCGGGCTGGTAGCTTACCAAAAGCCCGCGCTCAGCGGCAAGGTAAAACTCCTCCGCCGTTCCGCCGAGCCATACATCGCTGCCGGAAGAAGCAAGAAAATTAAAACGGTTTTCCGCACTTCCCGGCGGCAGCGGCACTACCTGCGTTTCTATGCCGCTTGCCTTGGTAAAATCTTCTGCCAGTGCATCGGCTATATCCACCGGCATGCTTATGCAGATTTTCACCTGTTCCTTTTTTTCTGCCTCATCCTTACCGGCAGTATGCGCCGTGTTCAGCACTGTTAAAATACAAAAAGCCACAGCCATTATAGCCAAAAATTTTTTCATTCTTCAACCTCGCCAAGCTGATTTTCTTTTATTATACCACAGCCGCGCGCATAAACAAAAATCCCGGGCAGGCAAACTGTCCGGGATTTTACTTTTAAAAATCAGTCACGGTCGAAAACCATAATCTTATCAAAATCAAGGTAAACTTTTTCGCCGTCGGTAAACTCTTTCAGTTCCGCACCTTTTACGATAACGCGGATTACATGATGCTTGCACTGAACGCGGTAGTCAACGGCATCGCCAAGATAGAAACGGTGTACCAGCGTGCCTTCAATAGTGCCGCTTGTGCGGGACATCGTAATGTTTTCCGGGCGCACTGCAATGGTAGCGCTGCCGGTTATGCCGCTGGTATTGGGGAAGGATACGCCGGTGCCGCTGATATATACGCGGTCGCCCTGCACTTCGCCTTCCACAAAGTTTACCAGGCCGATAAAGTCGGCAACCATCTTGTTGGCCGGATTGCGGTAAATTTCGTACGGCGTGCCGATTTGCTGAATAACGCCGCGGCTCATAACAACAACGCGGTCACTCATCGTCATGGCTTCGGACTGGTCATGCGTTACATAAATAACGGTAATGCCCAGTTCCTTCTGAATAGAAGAAATTTCAAAGCGCATGCTTTCGCGCAGCTTGGCGTCAAGGTTAGACAAAGGTTCGTCCAAAAGCAGAAGGCCGGGGCGCATTACCAGCGCACGTGCCAGTGCAACACGCTGCTGCTGGCCGCCGGAAAGCTGATGCGGATAACGGCTGCCGTACTCGTCAAGATGAACGAGTTTCAGCATTTCCGCAACTCTTGCAGCACGTTCTTCTTTGGGAACTTTCTGAATTTTAAGAGGATATGCAACGTTTTCGGTAACAGTCATGTGCGGCCATACGGCATAAGACTGGAAAACCATGCCGATATCACGTTTTTCGGGCGGCACGAAAGTATTTTTTATATGCGAGCTTACGCAGTGGTCGCCGATATAAATTTCACCTTCTGTCGCTCTTTCAAAGCCGGCAATCATACGCAGCGAAGTTGTTTTGCCGCAGCCGGAAGGGCCGAGGAGCGAAACAAATTCGCCGTCCTTTACGGTAAGGTCAAAATCGCTTACGGCCGTAACATCACCAAACCGTTTAAAAACATGCTCTATACGTACTTCTGACAATTTATTCCACTCCTTTTAAATACCAACATTACCCTTAGTAAGCTTGTTCAAAATAACATTGCCCACCAGAACTATCAGCAAAATAATTACCGAAAGCACGGAAGCATTCTGTGTATCGGCATAAGTCTGCAAATCGTACAGCAGTACGCCGATAGTTTTGGTATCACTGCCGTACAAAAGCAGTGACATCGTCAATTCATAAAATGACGGCATAAAGATTAAGAACCAGCCGGCGATAATTGACGGTGCAATCAGCGGCATGATAATGTCTTTGCAGGTACGCAGCCAGCTTGCGCCGGAGTTAAGAGCCGCTTCCTCCAGAGAGATATGTACCTGGCTTAAGGAAGCTGCAATAGTGCGCACGGACATCGTCATATATTTTACAAGGTAGCTTACAACCAGAATCCACATGGTGGAATACAGGTTCAGGCCAAAGTTGCCGGAGAAGGTAATAACAAGTGCCAGCGCGATAACGATACTCGGCGTGGAGCCGCCGATAATTGTCAGCATATCCGGCAGGTTGCGTCCTTTAACATTTGTTTTAACGGCAAGATAAGCGATAAACACCGAAAGAATTGTGCCGATAGTAGCGGCAATAACGCCGTATACAACGGAATTCCATACGCTTTCCATATACTGGGAGCTGGTAATAACAGGAATCCAGGCATCAAAGCCAAGGTTGTCAAGAGTAATGCCCTTGGACATACTCTTTAACAGCGAAGTAAGCAAAATGGAGCCTAACGGCAGGATAACGGCAACAAAGCCATAGAAGCCTACCGCAAAGAATGCAGGCCATTTCCATTTGCCAAGCTCAACAATGTTCGGGCGGGTGCTTTTGCCGCTGATAGTGGTATAATCCTTGCGGCCCAGCATCCAGGTCATAAAGAACAGCAGGGCATTGGCAATAAACATCAGGGAAGCTGCCAGCGACGTTGCATCGCGGATGCCCGCTTCGTCGCCCATATAAGTATAAGTAACAATACGGGTTGTCATAACTTCAATATTGCCCGGCATACCAACAATAGCAGGAATACCGAAGCAGGAGCCCGCCGCAATGAATACCAGAAGGCCGCCTGCCAGAATGGAAGGCGCCATCAGGGGCAGCGTAACGTCAATAAGAGTGCGCAGCGGCGAAGAACCGGAAACCCTTGCAGCTTCTTCCAGCGTCGGGTCCATTTTTTCCATCGCACGCGAAATAGTAATAAAAGCAAATGGAGAATAGAATAAAGTCAAAACCCAGGCCAGGCCGCCTGTGGTATAAATATCAAACGGTGCAGTCTGTAAATTAAAAATCCATTTAAAAACATTGTTTAAATAACCTACGCTCGGGTTTAAAAGCTGTACCCAGGCAATAGCGCCTACATAAGGCGGAATCATATAGCTGGCAACCAAAAGCGTGCGGTAGCCTCTTTTAAACGGCAGGTCGGTACGCCCAACCAGCCATGCCAGCGGAAAAGTAATAATAACGCTTGCCACCATTACAATCAGCGAAAGCTCAACAGTATTGGCAAGAGCGCGCCAGTTTACGTCCTGGCTGTAAACTTCACGGTAGTTGGCCAGCGTAAAAGAGCCGTCAACCAGAATGCTGTCATACAAAAGTACGCCCAGCGGAAAAACCACAAAATATAAAAGCAGTAATACCGACAGCGAAATTACAATAAATTTGCTGTTTATTCTTTGTAAAAAGCCCACCATAACTCCTTTCTACGGCATAAGGGCCGCCCTAAAACATAATTTAAGGTTGCTTTTTATAATGGGAAAAAAGGGATCGCCACATAGCGACCCCTAAATTCCTTCACTTAATTATTTCATGCCGGATTTAGAAAGAACCGTTATTCCATAACCCTTACGCGGAACTCTTCCTTAATTTCAGCTTTGTTGTCGGCAAGTTTCTGCCAATCAACTTTTACAGCTTTGTCAGAGAAGGATTTCAGTTCCGGAGCGCCTTTAGGAGGCTGTACGTCGCCGCGTACGGAGTGCATCCAGCCTTCAACAACAGCCTGCTGGCCTTCTTTGGAAAGCCACCAGTCAACCATGGCTTTAGCACCATCCGGGTTTTTGGTAGTATTGAAAATAGCAATCGGGGAAGGAATAATAACTACGCCGTCTTCAGGGTATACAACTTTCAAAGGCTCGTTTTTGGTAGCAGCCAGTTTCAGGATATTTTCTTCCAGAATCATTGCTGCTGCATATTCGCCGGTTAAAAGTTTGTTTTGAATTGCGGAGTTGCCTTCTTCAACACGCATGCCGTTAGCTTTCAGCTGATCGAAATATTCCCAGCCGTATTTATCGGCAAGTGCGCCAACTGCAACAAATGCAGTACCGGAAAGCATCGGGTTAGGCATTGCAATTTTGCCTTTCCATTTCGGGTCAGTCAAATCTTTCCAGGATTTCGGAGCTTCTTCCGGAGAAAGCTTGTCGGAGTTATAAGCGATAATCATGTTGCTGATACGAACGGAAGACCATGCGCCTTTTTCGTCCTTATCGGTAATAACGTCCTTCAGATTCGGGGAAACATAATCCAAAAGAAGGTTGTCCTTTTTAAGGGACAGGTAGTAAGAAGGTTCGGCAACCATTAAAACATCGGCGCCGATTTTTTTAGCTTTAATTTCGCCTGCCATTTTGGTCATAACTTTTTCGGTACCGCCCTGGAACCAGTCAACTTTCATGTCAGGGAAAACTTTGCTCATTGCCGGTTTGCAAACATTATCAATAATATCAGGATAAATGGAGGTATATACCATTACCTCGCCTTTCGGTCCGCCTGCTTTAGTGCCGGCTTCCTGCTTATCGCTGCCGCCGCAGCCTGCAACTGCAGCCGATAATGCCAGAACTGCCGCAGCAGTACAGAGCCATTTTGCTTTTTTCATGAGTCTCCACTCCTTTTAACGTATTTAAGATACTATTAATATTCTTCTCCCGGTTTTGTAAAATTCCTGCTTACATTAGGTAAAATGTTTTACATATTTTTAACATTTCTGTTACTTTTTGCAAATATTTTTCATATTTTCCATTACAAACGCACAATATGCTATTTTTGACCCATAGGGACATTTTAAGTCCCTTGATAAACTGCCATAAAATTCATTTCCCACGCCGGTACATATCTGTGCTTGCGCAGATATATTTTATATTCCGGGCACAACTGCCATAAAAGTTCCGGCAGCTCAAAAAAATCATTATCGTAATGATAGGCAGCAATAAACATTTTGGGCCTGTCACTTCTAATATGCTGTTCAAGCCCTGAAAGCGCCTGCTTTTCCGCACCTTCCACATCCATTTTGATGTATGTTACAGCTTCGCCATGCAGCAGGTTATCCATTTTTAACGCGCGCACCTTGCGTTTATGTGCATTAATTAATGTAGATTGCCTGCCTCCGCTGTCGGAAAAATCAAGTTCCGTATCTTCATCCCAAACTGCGGCTTCAATAAGCTGTACATTTTTTAACCCTTCCGTTTTTGCGCACAGTTTGCGGTAATTGCGACGGTCTGCTTCCACCGCCGTTATTTTTTTATAGCTGCCGCCGGTAAGCTGTAAAAACTCCCGCACCGTATCGCCGTCATAAGCGCCCAAATCCAGATAGCTTTCTTCTTTGCCAAAAGTAAAAAGCTGCATTAAATCTTCTGTTCTGTCCGTTTCGCACTGCCACAAATATTCCGGCCTGCCGCTCAGTTTATAATTAAGCACGTTTGCAAAAACTTTGCGCGACTGTTCATCTGCCAGCTTGTTATACACATTTTGCAGCCTGCCGGCATATTTTTCAAGCCAGGCATTTGTTACTTCTTCGCTGCCGGCATAAAGCGGCAAATGCGGCGCAAATACTGTATGCTCTGCGGCAAGCGCTTTAAAACGGTTAATAACTTCCGGCAGTTCAGAAGCAAAAGCAATTACCACCGCAAAATTTTCAAGCCGGGCTTTAATATCGCTGTAATGCTCCACCTTAAACCCGCGGAAGTTCTGCCCGCGTACAAATTCATCACTGGCAAAAATTCCGGCTGCCGTCAGGCCTTCCGCAGCCATTCTGTCAAGCACGGCATCAGCGCCGTTGCCCATGCCGTACAGCACCAGCGGCAGCCCGCAGCTGCGCATGTTTTGCCATACACTGTTGGTTTCTGTTATAAAATCAAGCATTGTTACCTTTTATACCTCGTTAAATAATTTGTTTTTATTGTACAACAAAACCGCGAGTGAGTATAGCTTATATGGTCAACCATTTGCATTTAATATTGTAGTTTTTTATTTACTATATTATTTTTTACTTTCCGCCTTTGATGATACTTTAATTATTCTTTATTTACTTTATTACTCATCTTCATTCTTTTGAGTGACCAAAAGAACGAAGCAAGAAAAGTCACGCGGCTAAAAAATTTTTTAACGCGGCTCTTTAGCAAAAAATAAAATTTTCCACGGAACTCGCTTCGCTCAAACACCGGGAAAATTTTATTTTCTTTCAGTAACTACCGCTAAATTTTTAATGCCGCGATTGTACTTAACCAGTACTTTTTAACTTCTTGATTTAGTATATTTTGTCTTTATATCGTACTTTACAACAAAAAATATGCAACTAATGATTTTGTACAATTAAAACTTACGGCAACTTTGCTTTTGCTCATAAAAATTTACCAAAGTACGAATTTGAGCGGAGTGCGACTTTCAAAAAACAGGCGAAAACTTTAAATAAAAAGGCACTTGCAGCAATAGCCGAGGATGTTTGAGTTTGCGCAGCAAACGAGTTCCGCAGGCGCTGCAAGTGGCAAACTGATTTGATACTGAGCCGTTAAGTTTTTTGAGGAGCGAAACTTTCTTGGTTCGTTCTTTGGTTACAAAGAATGAACATGAGTAATA
>ERZ780208.40-NODE-40-length-132575-cov-6.994288_pt1 | contig 132575 bp, 110 predicted proteins | sample MGYA00511167_ERZ780208 | MGnify/ENA primary metagenome ERZ780208 (study PRJEB29588, sample SAMEA2159202) | human gut metagenome | biome: human gut; feature: human-associated habitat; material: faeces | place: Denmark | collected 2008/2010 ...
CCGTGAACGCAGCAGCCGTAACGGCGGAAATACTGCGCCCGACACCGATGAAGGCACCTCCCGGGACGGTTCTTCCCGCAGCGGCAATGCCCGCTCCGCCGAAACTTCAGGCCGCGGTTCGTCCGCAGCTGCCTCGGAACGCGCCCAGGCTTCCGCCTCATCCGGCCGCGGTTCGTCTTCCGCTTCCTCCGCCGGCAGTTCGTCCGCAGCTCCGGACGGTGAACCGAAACCGGAAAAGAAAACCTGGTGGAAAAAGCTCATCGGCTAATCCGCCCGTAAATAAAAAGGCAGACACCTTCCAATGCCTGCCTTCTCCGAAAAAAAGCCGCCGCAGCGGCTTTTTTTCATTTGCGCGATATAACGCCTCCCCTTTCGTCATAACACGTCCGCACCTTCCTCTCTCCGTTCACATAAAACATTCTTCCGTAACCAACTGCCCGTTTTCGTAATACCTTTTAAAACCCCCCTCCAACTCGCCGTCTTTATAATATTGCTCTAGCCACAGCTGCCCGTTTTTATGGTACATTTTACTCACCCCCTCCGGCTTGCCGTCTTTATAATTTTCTTCTTCTTCCAACTGCCCGCTTTTATAATAACTTTTATACACCCCGTCCCGCTTGCCATCTTTATAATTCATCTCCACCTGCAACTGCCCGTTTTCATAATAGATTTCAACCGGTCCATCAATCTTGCCGCCCTTAGCATACCCTTTTCCAATTAATTTCCCGTTCGGATATGTTCCGTAGTAGAAAATTCCGTCCGCGGGTATAAAATCCGCACAAACGTGCACCCCTTGCTCATCCTTACAAAACAAACCGTTGATAAGCCCATCAATATTATCGGCAGCATACGCCTGCCCGCCCGCCGGCATCATTGCCAAAACCAAAGCCCAAACCAACACCTTATTCATAGCCATACCTTTCGCTCGCTGAATACTACTCTGCATTTTTATATGATGCCAATACTTAAAATTTAATTTATCCCCTCCGTTCCCCTCTCCTCCCCCTTTCTCCGTTCCCGTTTTTCCTCCTTTTCCGCCCCGTTCTCCGCCTTCTCTCTCCTCCCTGCGAACATCTCCCCCTTTCCGTTTGACATGCCGCAAACTATATATTACGATACCCTCAATATGGAGAACCGAGATGCGCCGCCTGTTTCTTACCCTGATATTTCTGTGCCTGGCTCTGCCTGCCGCCGCCGTCAGCCTGATTTCCGACGAAGAGGCGGAAAGCTGGCTTTATGACCTGCTGACGCCGATATTCCGCGCCGCCAATCTGCCGTTGAACCGCGATTATGTACATATCGTCAAAGACGACAGCCTCAATGCGTTCGTCGGCGACCAGAACCATATGTTCGTCCACACCGGCACCTTGCTCAAAGCCAAAAACAGCAACGAAATCGAAGGCGTGCTCGCCCACGAAACCGGACACATTCTGGGCGGCCACATCCTGCGTCTGAAAATCAAAATGCAGGATTTGCAGAAAGCCACGCTTGCCTCGCTGATTGCCGCCGCCGGAGCAGCCGCCGCCAGCGGTCGGGGCGATGCCGCGATTGCCGTCGTGCTCGGCACCCAGAGTTCCGCCATCAACGCCATGACCGCCTATCAGGTCAGCGAGGAGCGCGCCGCCGACGAAACCGCGGTTTCCCTCCTGCACCAAAACCGCAAATCCGTCCGCGGGCTGAAAGACTTTATGCAGAAAATCCAATCTGCCAACCGCCTGCAGGGCATTGAGGAAAATCCCTATTTCCGCACCCACCCGGTAACCGCCGAACGCGTCGCCTTTTTTAACGAAAAGCTGCAAAAGGAAGCCCCCTCTGCCTCAGAAGCCGAAATGGACGCGCGCCTCAAGCGCATACAGGCCAAACTGTTTGCCTATCTCGCCCCGCTGCCGCAGGTCATCCGCCGCTATCCTTTGGATGACGCGTCCGTCCCCGCAGACATTGCCCACGCCGTCTATTATATGCGGCAGAAAAACCTTAACGCCGCCCAAAAATATCTGCACCGCCTGCTTGCCGCCGAACCCCAAAACCCGTATTTCTGGGAACTGAAAGCGCAGACCTTTTTTGAAAGCGGCAGGCCCCGCGACGCCGTAAAAGCCTATCGCCGTGCGCTGGATTTGAAACCGTCGTCCGACCAGTTCAAACTTGCCTATGCCGAAGCCGTGCTTTCCGCCTCCCCCTCGCGCCCGGAACTGCAAAGCCTGATACCTTTGCTGGAGCAGGCCAATCGCAGCCGCGCCTGGCCTTCGGCCTGGCACTATCTCGGACAGGTATATGCCGGGCTGGGACAGATAGCGGTTGCCGACTACTTCGCCGCCGAATACAATGCTGCCGTCGGCGAAAATGCCGTTGCTTCCCGCCAGCTTGCCAAAGCCCTGAAACAGCCGCTTCCCGCCAATATCAAACTGCGCGCCGAGGATTTGAAAGCCCGTCTGGCGCAGGAAAACAAAAAGAACTCCTTGTTTTGAAAGGCCTGACTATGGTTAAACGCTTCTTTCTATCTTCGCTGCGCGCCATGCTCCTTTTCAGCGTCCTCGTTTCCCCCGCACATCCGGCCGCCGCATCTTCACCCGTCGCACAGGCCGCCCCCTCAACCCCGGCTGTTCCTGCCCCGGTCCTGTCTGCCCCAACCGTTCCAGCCCCGACCCCGGTTTCGGCTGCCCCGCTTTCCGTCGTCGTCAAATCCACCGCCAACCGTGGCGAAACAAACGTCGGCGACTACTGGATAGGCGAAGATTTTGCCGCCGGTTTCCAAACTCTCGGCGCAATGACAGACATGGACTATCGCGGCGAATATCACCGCCCGCATTCTCCCGAACCTGCGCTAAACCTCTATATGCGCGGCTATACCGACTTCATCCCGCCGTTCCCGTCCGGCTGCAACGTGCTGTACGCGTATTACCCGATGGCTTATACTGTCCCCTCTGCCCCGGCATCCGATACCGCCGACAATTTCCCCTCCGTTTCTGCCCGTAACGCCGCTCCGATTAAAACTGCCGCCGCTGGCAGGCATCCTCTTTCCAAATCCGCATTGAACCGGCGCCCCCCGCAACCCCAAAACGCCAATTTGGACGACGACTGGCAGAACTTTGACGTCATCGCCGTCGCCTCGCCCGCCTATGCCGCAGAATTAAACCGCGCCGGCATTAAAGCCGTTTATGTGCCGCAATTCACCAATCCGGAAAAATTTTATCCCGCCCCAGACCCGGCGCTGGCCTCGGATATCCTTTTCGTCGGTTCCAACTGGCACGACCGCACCAGCCTTCGTTACGCGCTGGAAGCGGGATTTACCGTCGCCGTCTACGGCTACAACTGGCAGGGGATTGTCCCGCCGGAAATGTATAAAGCGCCGTATATTGCCAACACCGAACTGAACCGTTATTACAGCTCGGCGAAGATTGTCTTAAACGACCACCGCCCGGATATGAAAGATTTCGGTTTCGTCAACAACCGCATTTATGACGCCACCGCCGCCGGCGCGCTGGTCATTTCCGACTATATGCCCGAAATTGAAACCGCTTACGGCGATGCCGTGCCGATGTATAAAAACAAGGAAGAGCTTGCCGGTTTGCTTCGGCATTACCTGACCCACGAAGAAGAGCGTCAGGCCCTTGCCGCCAAAGCCCGGCGCATAACGCTCGAAAAATTCACCAACGCCGCCGCCGCCCGGGCCGTATTAAAAGCCGCCCGCACATCCTGCCCGCTGCGCTAATCCGGCAGAACCCGCCGCCGTACCTCGCACGCTTTCTCTCCCGTCCTCAACCCGCCGCAGCCCCATATTTACAAAATGATGAAATTTATGGTACGTTTAAATTATGCTATATTTTAGATTTGAGATGCAAGTAAAATTGTTGAAACTACACAATTTTGATATAATGGCAAATGTTGAATTAAAACGTACGTTTTAATTCAATACCGGAAAATCAAACAATGTTCCTAAAACAAATATTAAAAAAGCTTCGCAAAAATATCAAATCTCGTTTTCAATCCCGCATAAAAGCCGATTTAAAACACAATAACGTAATTATCCCCCGTGGCTGTACTTTCCGCTTGGAAATCAAAGGCCGCAACAACACCGTCATACTTCCCGAGAAAATACACCCTGACAGCACCTTAAACATTAACATTCACGGCAACAACAACGTCATCAGAATTGACTCTGCGGAATTTTTGAAATTAAAAATCAAAATCGGCGACAGCAACAGCTTCAGCCATAACTGCACTGTATCCATCGGAGAAAAGACTTCCTGCTGGGACACTTTTATTTTTCTTTACGAACACAATTCATCAGTCACCATCGGCCGCGACTGTATGATATCTTGGAACATTTTGATTTGGTGTACGGATATGCACACCGTAACCGACATAAACGGTTTCCCGACCAATCAAGGGCAATCTGTTGTCATTGGCGACCATGTATGGATAGGACGCGATGTCCACATCGGCAAAAACACACAAATTCCGCCTTATTCAATTATCGGTTGGAACAGCAGCGTTACCGCAAAATTTGATGAACCTAACGTCGTAATTGCCGGCAATCCGGCCAAAATCGTCAAGCGCGGTATCAACTGGCGACACGAAAGGTATGATGACGTTGCCGCTGAGTTTGCCTTCCCGCCTTCTCCGGTTCCTGATTCTGCAGCCCGCCCGCACTGACGATTTTTTTTCCCGAATTGCCCCTCCCCGCCGCCCATAACCGCCGTCCTCAACCCGCCGCGCATCCCCGGCGCCCTTCCCGCGCTCCTCAAAAAAACGCTCCCCGCAACGTCCCTTCTCGCGCCAATTCCTCACCGTCTCCGTCAAAAAATTCTTGCAAAATAAAATCCCCGCGCTATATTACTCCTTATGAGAAACAAAATTGACATGATGATGCGAATGGCAAGGCGTTTTTGGCAAAAATAACGCTCCCGTCGGCGTTGTCAGACAAGTTTATATCAGGCGGGGCAACCCGTCTTTTTTATTAACCACGCAAAGGAAGTTACGATGCAAAAATATTTCACCACTCCGATTTATTACATCAACGGTTCGCCGCACATCGGCCACGCTTATACGACGATTTTGGGCGACGTCCTGAAAAAGTTTGAACAAATGCGCGGCGCTGACGTCTTCTATACCACCGGCACCGACGAACACGGGCAGAAAAACCAGACGAGCTGTCAGGAAAGCGGGCTTCCCCTGCCGGAATTCCTCAAAATGCGCAGCGACAACTTCCGCAACCTGTTTGACAAGATGGACATTGATTACGACCACTTCGTCCGCACTTCTTCCGATGAACATAAGGCCGTCGTAACCGAAGCACTGAACTATATCTACAACAAGGGGCTTATCCGCAAAAAGTCGTACGAAGGCCTGTACTGCGAAGGCTGCGAACAGTTCAAAAAGCCCTCTGACCTGGATGAGCGCGGTTTCTGCCCCGACCACCAGAAGGCGCCGAAGCTGATTACCGAAGAAAACTATTTCTTCCCGCTCGAGCAGGACCGCCAATGGCTGATTGATTATATCAACACCCATCCGGACTGGATAAAGCCCCGGCGCTTTGCCAAAGAAGTGCTGGGAATGTTGTCCGAACCGCTGGACGATTTGTGCATTTCCCGTCCCAAGAGCCGCGTCTGGCTCGGCGTCGAACTGCCGTTTGACCATGATTTCGTAACCTATATATGGTTTGATGCGCTGATTAACTATATCTCGAGCCTCGGCTGGTCTCCGGACGAAAGCAAAAACGCCCGTTTCAACGAACTCTGGCCGCATTGCACCCACCTGCTCGCCAAAGATATTTTAAAGACTCACGCCGTCTACTGGCCGATTATGCTGAAAGCACTGGGCATCCAGCCGCCGGAACACCTGATTGTGCACGGCTACTGGCTCGGCGAAGGCGGGATTAAGATGTCCAAGTCGCTGGGCAACGTTGTCGACCCGTATGAGATTATGGATTTGATGGGCATTGAACCGCTGCGTTTCTACCTCTGCAACGCGATGTCCCTGACCGGAGATTCGCAGATAAGCGTCGACCTTTTGAAACAGGGATACAAACTGCTTGCCAACAACATCGGCAACCTGCAGATGCGCGTTCTGAAAATGATAGCCAAGAATCTTGGCGGCAAAGTCCCGTCCGCCGCATCGCTGAACGCGGAAGACAAAGCGCTTTTGGATAACATCGCCGGCACTTTCGCGCGGATTTACCAATACGGCGAAAGCTCGCTGGAACTCGTGTCCGAACTGAGCAACGAAATCCTCAAGGCCGGCGACACGGTCAATGCCTATTTCGCCGCCAACGAACCGTGGGTGCTCGCCAAAGACGAGAGCAAGAAAGAGCGCTACGAAGCGGTGATTTACACCACGCTTGACGCCCTGCGCCTGATTGCCGCGGCGGTATATCCGTTTATGCCGGCCGTTTCGCAAAAAATTCTCGCGTCGCTGGGTATCGGCGAAAAACCGTCGCTTGCGGACTTCAAACCGCAGCAGCTTGCCTCCGGCAGCCAAACCACGGTCGGCGACCCGCTGTTCCCGTATATCGCGGACAAGCCCGCCGCCTGAAGCAAAGGTACAGAAAACGCCAGCCGCCGGGTTCTCTCCGGCGGCTCGTTTTTTATGCCTGCACCCCGCCTCCGCTCCGTCCCGGCATGGCTGCACGCTCGCCCCTCCTGTCCTCCGCCCCATCCCAACACGACCGCCCTCTCGCACCCCAGCCCACGCTGCCCCTCCCCGCCCTATTAAAACTAACCGCCGCACATCCGCCCCCAATCAAGAGTTTTCCTTGCCCTCCTGCCCGTCAGCTCCCCGTGTAACATTCCGTAATATTTTATTATCGAAAAATCCGCACAAAACCTTTGTTTTTCCCGCAAATATCGTATAAGTTTCCTTCCGTATGGAATTTTAGGCAAACCTTTAACGGCAACGGAGCTTTGAAACAATGATTTTTTGCGATATGGACGGCGTTTTGACAGACTTTGACGGCGAATTTGAACGCCGCTTCGGTATGCCGCCGCACGCTATTCCCCGTCCCGAACTGTGGGAAAAAGTCCTCGCCGCCAAAGACTACTGGTACGACCTGCCCAAAACCGGCGGCGCCGACAAGCTCGTCGGCTACCTCAGCCGTTTCGGCTTCTGCATCCTGACCGGGCTGCCCGCATACGGCTACGACAAAGCGGAAAAGGAAAAGCGCCTCTGGCTCAAAAAACACTACAACAAAGAAGACGGCGTCATCTGCTGCCTGAGCAAAGACAAACAGAACTTCGGCGCCCGGCAGGATATCCTCATCGACGATTTGCCTGCCAACATCGCCCGCTGGGAACAAATGGGCGGCATCGGCATTCTTCACACTTCCGCCGATGAAACCATCAGAAAACTGCAAGAATTAGGATATAAATAACAATAAAGCAACAGGTTAAAAACAAAATGTTAAACAATATAAAAAACGAACTTCTGACGCAAACCGACAGCCTTTTGGAATATCTCGACAGCTTGAACCTTGAGCCGAGCACGCCCTTTACCGAAGCGGAAGTGCAAAGCATCATTGTCGCCGAAACCGCGCAAACGCAGGCAAACTACGACCGCGCCGTATCGCAGTTTCAGGAAAGCAACGCCGACTCCCGCTCGCCGCAGACGCGCCGCTTTGTCGTGTATTGGGGCTACCCCGGCGCCGGCAAATCATTTATGGCGCAAAAGCTTATCGACCGTTTCGGCCGCGAAGAAGACTGCCTGCCGTTTAACATTATCGACAAAGACCAGCACCGCGACCTGTTTCCGAATCTGTTCAACCACCTCAAAAACGGACACCTCGACGAATGCGAAAAATTTGCCGGCATCACAATTGACTATGTGCGCCGGATTTTAGACCTCTCATTGCTTCGGGGCGAACGCTCCATCTTGTCCATCGGCTCCATGGGCGCCGGCAGCGAATTCAAGGACAACGCCGCCAAGGCCATTGCCAGCGGCTACAAACCCTGCGCCGTTTATATGTCTGTCAATCCCGACATTGCTTACCTGAGCAGCGTCTACCGCAGCGCCGACCTTTATGATAAGATTATTTTTCAGAACAAGGAGCTTTATCCGCGGCTGGTATCGGACGAATACTTTTCCCGCGTCGTTAAAATGCTGCCCGACATGATTGGCAGGATTGACGCTTTCCAACGGCAAAACAGCCGCGACGTCGACCTGATGGTCATCAACCGCGCCAATGAAGTGCTGTATGATTCCCGCCGCCCGCACGAACTGGATGTCCGCGCCGCGATTGAACGCGAAGAAACCCGTCCGCTGACCGATTTTGAACTGATTTCCGTCAACAAACAGCTGACCCGCATCCGCCAAAGCATCCAATACCGCTGCGACAACCGGATTTACGCACCTTACAAAAACGAAATCGAAATGGCTTCAACCGCCGTTTCCCGCATCGCGGAACTCATAAAACGGCAGCCGGAAAATGAAAACAGACGCGAATTCGCCAACACCGGAAACAGTGCCAATGGCAATAATGCCGGCAGCAATATCGCAATCAACGGCGCAGCAGCCCGCCGCCCCGCCAACGACGATGCTTTTCTGTTGCCTGCCGTCCGCTCCCGCCGCACGAGATAAAAACAAAAACACCGCCACTGCGCCGCGGCTCGCACAGTACCAAACGGGCGCCGGATTTCACCCCGGCGCCCGTTCTTTTCGCGTTGCAACGTTTTATCGCATTACGATACTTCGCCCGTTACCGGGTCAACCGTTTCGCTGCTGCCCTCGTCGTCGCCGATAAGCTCTGATGTCAGATGTCCCGCATCGGCACGGATTTTGCGTTCGATTTCGTCTGCCAGCGCCGGGTTCTCCCGCAGCACCTGCTTGGCATTTTCCCTGCCCTGTCCGAGCTTTTCGCCGTTATACGAGAACCACGCGCCGGCTTTTTCGACAATGCCGGCCTTGACGCCGAGGTCAATCAGTTCGCCGACCTTGGAAATCCCCTCGCCGTACATAATGTCAAAATCTACGGTCTTAAACGGCGGAGCCACCTTGTTCTTGACAATTTTGACCCGCGTCTGGCTGCCGATAACGTCGTCCTTGTCCTTAATCGCGCCGACACGCCGGATATCCATACGGATAGACGCATAAAACTTCAGCGCGTTGCCGCCCGTCGTCGTTTCCGGATTGCCGAACATAACCCCGATTTTCATACGGATTTGGTTAATAAAGATAATCAGCGTATTGGAACGCGACACCGTCGCCGTCAGCTTGCGAAGTGCCTGACTCATCAGCCGCGCCTGCAGCCCCATATGCGAGTCGCCCATTTCGCCCTCAAGCTCAGCCTTCGGCACCAGCGCCGCCACCGAGTCGACGACCAGCACGTCAATCGCGCCCGAACGCACCAGCGTATCGGCAATTTCCAGCGCCTGTTCGCCCGCATCCGGCTGCGATATCAGAAGATTATTGATGTCCACGCCGATTTTCTTGGCATAAGACGGATCCAGCGCATGCTCCGCGTCGATAAACGCGCACGTGCCGCCCTTTTTCTGCGCCTGCGCGATAACGCTCAGCGCCAGCGTCGTCTTACCGGAGCTTTCCGGCCCGTAAATCTCGACGATTCTCCCTTTCGGCAGCCCGCCGATGCCGAGCGCGATGTCTATGCCGAGCGAACCGGTCGAAATCGCCTCAATATCAATCTTGGTGTCCTGTCCCAGCCGCATGATGGAGCCTTTGCCGAAAGCTCTCTCAATCTGGCTCAGCGCCGCGTCTAACGCCTTGTCTTTTTCCATCTTGTACCTCATAAATTATTCTGCGTTCAATCAGCAGGCCGCCTTGCGTTTAATTTCTGCAACCAGTCTTGCATTCAAGTCCCGCAAACAGCCTTGCATTTAATTTCTGCCGCTATTATGTTCTGCTTTTGTTCGATTTGCAAGCATTTTTTTGCCCTTAACGCAATTATTTTAAAATATCGTGCAAAAACAAACTGATAAAACACAATTCTCCGTCATTGCCGCTATCATAGCGTACCAGCCGCCCGCTGCGCAAGCCAAATTTCGCACTTGTTTACAAAAGTTTCACATTTCCCATACGGATTTTATGAAAAAAAAGGTTTACAAAACGCATTTAATTCTGTAAAAGCGAGGATAGTTAGTTTCTAAAAACATACTACTGTAACGAACTAGATGAGGTAATTAAACTATGACAGCTGAACCGCTTATGGCTGGCAAAAAGGGCCTGATTATGGGCCTCGCCAATGACAAATCCATTGCCTGGGGCATTGCTCAGGCGCTTGATGCGCAGGGTGCGCAAATCGCCATTTCCTATCAGAACGAAGCTCTGGAAAAAAGGGTCGTCCCGCTGGCGGAAAAACTTTCTTTCGCGCCGACGCTGATTAAGTGCGACGTAACCGATTCAGCTTCGGTCGAAGCCTGCTTTAAGGAACTGGGCGAAAAATGGGGCAAGATTGACTTTGTGGTTCATGCGATTGCCTTTTCGGACAAGGACCAGCTTAAAGGCCGCACCATTGACACGACGCTGGAAAACTTCACCAACACGATGCACATTTCCTGCTACTCGTTTTTGGAAGCCTGCCGCTGCGCTTCTCCGTATATGAACGAAAACGGCGCCATCGTTACCCTGACCTATCTCGGGTCCGAACGTGTTCTGCCGAACTACAATATTATGGGCGTTGCCAAAGCTGCGCTGGAAGCTTCGGTACGTTATGCCGCGGTTGATATGGGACAGCAGAAAGTCCGCGTCAATGCGATTTCCGCCGGCCCGATTAAAACGCTGGCCGCTTCCGGCATCGGCGATTTCCGCAAGATTTTGCGCTGGAACGAACTGAACGCACCGCTGCAGGCAAACGTTACGCAGGAACAGGTCGGCCGTGCCGCTCTGGCTCTGTTGTCGCCGCTCGGCGAAGCCATTACCGGCGAAGTCCTGCACGTTGATAACGGCTACAACACGATTGCAATGGTTAATATTCATAATACGCATGAATCTGCAGAAGTTCTGGCTGATTTCTAAGCGTTGAAATTTTGACCGGTTCTCCGGAATGCTCAAAAGCTCCGGATATGCAACCGCAAAACAAAAAAGCTCCCGGCAACGGGAGCTTTTTTTCAGGCGCGTCTGCCTTCCTCCCAAAATCCTCATTTACAAAAAATGCATTAAACCTCTTGATTTTGCACTGAAAACAGGCTATACTTTTTTCATCAGATACATCATCATACAGAAATGAAAGAACGGCAAGGCAATGAAGTGGAAATATTGGCTTTTAGGCGGATTTTTGGGAATATCGACGGCATCTCAGGCACACGAACAATACGAAGAGGACAGCGACTCCGCCCGTACCCCGAAACAGGAAACACTCGCCAAAATCCCCGGGCACAGCCGCCCCGCATATAACGCTGCCGAATATAATACGGACAGTCTCGCCCCCAAACGCGCCGCATCACCTGCCGATACGGTCCAAACCGGAACCGTATCGCCCCATGCCGCTGACACGTCAGCAATCCGCTTCTCTGCCGACACGGCAGCAATCCGTCTCGCCGACAATACATCTGCTACCCGTTTCTCTGCCGATACGCTCGCGGCAAACGCCTTCCCCGCAGACTCTCTCGCCGCCGATACGCTGCTGTCTCCGCACGACAGGTTTGTGGCCGCCGAAGAAGATATGCTCCTGCTGATAGCCCATTGCGAAGGTGTTCGCACCAGAGCCTATTGGGATCCGAACGGCAAAAAATGGACCATCGGCATTGGCAACACCGTACGCCCCGACGGCAGCCCGGTTCGGAGTTTTGACCGTATCCGCAGCCAGGAAGAACTGATGGATTATTTCAAAACCCATGTTGAAAAAATTATCCTTCCCGTTATGGAACAATACCTGCCTCTCAAAGATATGAACCGCGGCGAAATAGCCGCTTTCGGCAGCCTCGTCTACAACTGCGGCCCCGGCGTGCTGCGCGGCAGAAACAAAATGCCGACGGAACTCTCCGCTGCCTTTGCCCGCTATAAAAAAGACGGCCGGGAAGAAGATAAAAACATTGTAAAAAAACTGATTAATGCCAAAATCTATGCCAAAGGGCGCGCCCTCCCCCAGCTGCGTTACCGACGCGACCTTGAAACCCGGATTTTATTCGGCGACATCATTCTCGACCAGGCTAAGGCAGACAGCCTAAACAACGCTTTGGACCTCTCGGCCGTTTCTATCGGAGGCATATACACCATCGGACATAAAAACGGCGGCCTGCCCAAAGATTCGACAGAACTCGTTAACCGCATAGCCAACACTCCCGGACAAAACCTGCAAGACACGCTCCGCCAGGCTTTTACCCCCAATGTCCCCAAAGTGATAATAAGAAAAAAGGCCTCCCGCTCCGGCCGCTGAAGAATATCCCCGTCACGGCAGTTCCCGCCGCCTCGGGCAAACAGCCCTCACCTCCGGCAAACCGCCCGCCGCTTCCGACAAAACACTCGCCTTTCACGTCTGTTTTATGCTTTCCTCCTATTCAGAAACTTTTTCCGGTCCCGTTTTACGCGTTTTTTCAAATTTTTCATGACCTGTTTTCAAGGCGTTATTTCGCATTTACAGAGTTATCCACAGGCTTATCCACACCCGCCCAAACCGCTGCAACCCGTTAGTTTACATACATTCTTGCAGGTATCTGTATTATCATACCGCAGATAGCGCTTGCCAGATGCAATAATTTCTGCTATACCAAAGACATAAAACAAGATGAGCTTTTCTGCTCCGGCTGTTTTGTCTTTTCCCTGATTACAATAACGGCGGCCGGTGCAGGCATCATCGCCAAGACGGAAATCGGAAGGGCAAATCTTTCTCCCACTCTCATCTCAACCGCCCTTCCGATTATCTGCATTTTTCCCTTACCACCGTACATACGCCATCCAGCCGTTCAGCCATTCAGCCTCCCAGCCGTTCAGCCTCCCAGCCGTTCCATTACTGACACCCGCCGCCCACACTCACTTCAGCAGCTTGCGAACCGCATCGGCAAAACATTTGCCGTTGCCCTTGGCAAAATCCGCCGCCGTCTTGCCGTCTTGCGTCTGCACGGAAGCATTTGCCCCTGCCGCCAGCAACAGGCGCACTTTGCCGATATCGCCGCCTTCCGCCGCATACATCAGCGCCGTTTTTCCGGTATTGTCCGCCGCCTGCACGGTCGCGCCCTTTTCAATCAGCTGTTCCAAAATCCCCGTATCGGCCGTCGGATTTGCCGCCGCATACATCAGCGCCGTCCGCCCGTTGTCGTCATTCTGGTCAATTCTTTTGACCGCCGCCAGCAATTCTTCAATCGCTTTGGCATCAACCCGCGCTTCATGGTTGCCCACGGCATACATCAGCACCGTTTTGCCGGTATCGTCCGTCGCGTCGGCATTGGCATTGCGTGCCAGCAGCATATGCGGTTTGATAAGCTGGCTGTTTTTGCCGCTGACCGCATACATCAAAGCGGTCTTGCCGTCACTGTCGCGCATATTGATATTGGTGTTGGCATCAACCCAGAAATTCTGCAATACAGTTACCATATTAACGCCCGCCGTCCCTTCCGCCGCATACATCAGCACTGTTTTGCCGTTGTTGTCGCGTGCCGTAACGTTCGCGCCTTTTTGTATCAGTTCGCGCACCATGTCCGGACGCCCTTCGCCGACCAGATACATCAGCGCCGTCCGCCCGAAACGGTCCTTTTTATTCAGCGTTGTCAGCCCGCGATCCATCACCTTGCGCAAAATCTGCACATTACCGCCTTCAATCGCATACATCAGCACCGTTTTGCCGTTCCTGCCCACAGCACTGCCAAACAGCATAAAACCGTCCGTCAGCAGGTCAAAAGCCTCGGCGTTTCCCTGCTCAATCGCATAAACCACCGGCTGCTTGCCGTCTTTGTCCGCCAGATAGATATCCGCTCCGTAATCGCGGATAAGCCGGATGATTTCCGCATTGCCGTTTTTCGCCGCATAGGCCAGAGCCGTCCGTCCCTTAACATCAGTTTTGTCAACATCGTCGCCTTTTTCCAAAAGCATCTCCGCCATCGGCACATTGCCGCTGCCTGCCGCATACATCAGCGCCGTCCGCCCCTCGTTGTCCGCCGCGGCAAAACTTATCCCGTCGTCAATCAGCCGTGCCGCCGTTTCCGGGCTGCCTTTTTCCGCCGCATACATCAGCACCGTCTTGCCCTCATAATCCGCTTCGCCGGTTTTGGCGCCCTTTTCTGCCAGCAGCCGTGCCGCCGCATCTCGTCCGCTTCCCGCCGCATACATCAGCGCCGTCCGCCCGGCATTGTCTTTTGCCGCAATATTGGCGCCCTTGTTAAGCAGATAATCGATAATTTTCGTATTGCCGCCCTCCGCCGCATACATCAGCAACGTCTTGCCCGCATTGTCGACTTTAAAAATGTCGCCGCCTTTTTCCGCCACTCTGGCAAAATCGGCATCGCGCCCGCTGCCCGCATACAGCATCAGCAGCGTCTCGCCGTTATATCCCGGCTCGTTGATGTCTTTAAGCCTCTCTTCCAGCAGCGCAACAACCTCGGGATGCTTCGCCGCGTTTTTAACCGCCGTCCCGATAACCGTGCGCCCGTCGGCCTCCGCCTGCCACATGTCCGCCCCCTGCTCCAGCAGAAAACGCACGCCGTCGACATAGCCGTTTTCCGCCGCATACATCAGCATGCTCTCGTTTTTTGCCGTCAGCGCATTCGGATTCGGGCTGCACTGCGCCAGCGCCAGATAAGCATCCGTCCGCCTCTCGGCCAGCATCAGCTCCATCGCCGCCACCGTCGGCCTCGCCCCGTTTTGCAAAAATAGCTCTATAATCTGCGCCGTCTCGCTTGGATTTTTCTCCGCTGCGTTTGCGCCGTTCTCCGTCCCGGCAGTTCTTTCGGCCCCGCCCGTGCCAGACATCGCGCCGGCTACGCCGTTCTCCGCCTTTGCTCCCGTACTCTCCGCGTCTTTGCGGTGCGTCAAGACCCTTTGCAACGCCGCATTGACGTCGCCTGCGTTCTTTTCAATCAGATACGCCAGAGTGCCGGCCGGAGCCGTCTCCGCCGCATACGTCAGCAAATCCGTGTTTCCGGTTTCAATCTCCCGCAAATCTCCCGCCTTGTCTCCCAGCGCACGCACCAGTTCCGGTGCCGCCGTCCGTACGTTTTCGGCCAGAAAATACGCAGCGCCGTCCGCTCCTTTGTCCAGCAGCACCGCGGCAATATCCGCCCGTCCCGCCGCCACCGCCTTTTTCAGCGGAGTAATCACGCGCGGGTCTTTATAGTCCGGCATTTCTTCGGGCTTGTGCTTGCCTTTGAACACCAGAACCGCATTGGCATCGCTCCCCTTTTCCAACAGCAGCTTAACGATTTTGACATTGCCGCCGTCCAGAGCCTTGTCCATCAGCTGCGGCGCTTTAAGGTCGGCTTTGCTCGCTGCCGCCACCGCTTCAAACAGCGAAAAATCCCCTCGTGCCGCAGCAGCAGCCAGCGCCGATACGCCGTTCCGGTCAGCCCTGTCCGTATCCGCCCCCTGCTCAATCAGGTATTTTGCCGCCGCTTCGTCTCCGGCTTCCACCGCCATCACCAGCGGCAGGCGCCCGGATTTGTCGGCCGCGTTGATTTCGGCTGCACCGTCCCAATAGGCCGCCAGCGTTTTCGGCTCGCCGCTCCCCGCCAGCATCAGCCACGCCGCCCCGCCGGCCGCAACAATTGCCAACACGCCGCCCATCGCCAAAATCTTACGCTTCATAAATGCCTCCCTTTGTTAAAACAACCTGTCCGTTAGTTTAACAAAGCCTCCGCCGCACTCAATCTTTTATCGCAGTTTAATCACAGAAAACACGCCGCATCCGCCGCACCGTTCCGTCCGGCTCTTTTAACGCCCGCCGTAAGCCGCACCGTTCGCCCCCCGCATAACGTCTGCCAGCATATCCCTTTCCGGAATGCCGAACGAGCGGCCCTGAACCTCCGGTTCCCTGACCGTCAGCTTTGACGTCATCAGCAGCGTGCCCTGCTCCATCAGCGGGCGGAACGAACCGTCGCCCTGCCGTTTCATCACCACCGGCATCAGCAGGACATCCCCTTCCCGCACGTTGTTAAACGACCCCGTCAGTACGTCTTTGCCGCGCCTGAACAGATAAACTTCCTTCATATCAAACTTATGCTCTTCATCCTTGTGCATATCCGCATCGGCCGGATGCATCGAAATCGTCGCCACCACGCGCGGCACGGCGTTCAGCTGGCGCGCCGGGTCCTGCACCGCCCCGGCAAATCGCCGGTAAAAAATATGGTGCATGCTCGCATACCCGACGGAATTCCCCTTCTCCAAATCGCCGATCCAGCGCTGCAGCGTCTCCCGGCTGCCGGCCTCGCCGTTAAAATAGTCAAACACGTCCTTTGCCTTTTGCGCATTGCCGCCGTTCTGCACAAACGCCCGCCACTGTTTTTCGTACATATTGTCATAAAGCCCGCCGTTTTTGCGCGCCTCCCGGCCGTAAAACACCTGCATGAACGTATTGTAAAGCCGTTCCGCCTGCGGCGATGCGCCCGGATTGCCCAAATCGGTTCCCGGATGGGCGCGGCGGAATTCCTCCACCCGGTACAGCAGCGCGATAGTCCGGTTTTTAATGCTCTTGACGCCGTTGGGCTTGTGCATGTCTTTCAGGATTTCCTCGCCCAGCGGTTTGGCTTCCCTGCCGTTCTTGGCCTTGACCGGAAGTTCCTGAATGCCGATTTTATAGCCGTCTGCCGCCAGCACCTCGTTCATAAAGTTAAACTTTTCCAAATCAAACCGGTCGCTGTGCCGCAATGCCATTCCCATACGGTAGACTTCCCGCTGCAAAAGCTGTTTCGCTTCTTCGTACGGCAGCGACATCCCCGCCGTCGCCATCGCGTATTTCGTAACCAGACGCTTCATGTCCAACACGGCACCGCCTTCCTTGCCCTTAGTATAGTCCCGGAACAGGCCAGCCGCCTGTTCCGCCGCGGAAATCCCCTGCTCCGCCACCGTATTTTGCAGGCATTTTTCATAAAAGCTGCTGGTATCGAAACAATGGTCGTCCCCTTTGCCGCGGAAAAGCCCCCAGACCTCGCGGCTGTTTTCCGCCGCCCGCGCCAGTTCCCGCTTAAAGCCGGCTGCGGCCTCGTCCGGTTCGCGGCAAACGGAAGCCAGAATGCCGCCCCCGTTTTGCACGTCGTCATATACCGCTGCCGCATCCGCCCGCTGCAAAAATTTCCGAAAAGCCGGAACCAGCGCCTCGTCATAAGCCTTTTCCTTCTGCCGCAGTGCCGCCAGCTTCTCATTGCTTTCTTCCTGCTTTTTCGCCGCACGGTTCTCTGCTGCCCTGGTACTTTTGGCGGCCAGCCCCGCCGTTGTAACGTATTTTCCGTTCTTCAGGGTTTTCGCCGTTTCCGCGCTCAGTCCGCCGTATTTGGAAAATTTGCCCTCAAAGACAATGCCTTCCCGCGCCAAAACCGTATCAACCGCATAGCCCCCGAAAGAAAGCTTGCACTTGGCGCCCTTTGCCGCCGCTTTGATTTCCGCCGTTTCCGCCAGTGCCTGCAGCATATTCCGCTTTTCCGTGTCCGTAAGCTTTTTGTCCCGCGTTACCGCTGCCTCGATTTCCCGGCGCAGTTCGCCGACAACCGCATCTTCTTTTTTGGCTGCCGGCTTTGCCGCATCGCTGCTCCCGCGGGCAGGCTTTTTCGCTTTTTTATCTGCTTTGCCTCCACCTTCCAACACGGCGATGTCCGCTTTGTTTTTCTCCCTTTCCGCTAAAAATTTCTGAAAAGCAGCCGCATCTTCGTGCGCAAACAGCGTATAAAACCTGTCATTTCTGCCCAGCGCCGCCAGCTTGTCAACATCGGCGCCGTCCGCCGCCCGTTCCAGCACGCCGGCAGCCGCCCCGGACATAACCCGTTTCCATGCCGCCGCGTCTTCTGCCGCAGCCATCGCCGCCGCCGGAAACTTCTCCAGCATCAGGGCAGCGTTTTCCGCCGTTCTTTCCTGCCGGTAAATGCGCGTCGCCGCTTTCAGCTGATACAGCGCCTGCAGCATCTCCGGATAACTCTGCAATTTCCACTCGGTCATCGTTTCTGCCTTTCTTCAAGTTTTGCTTTCCCCGGCCGCCGTCTGCCCTGTTGGCAGCCGCAAAACATCGTATAAAAACAGTATAACGCAAAAAAAAGCCGCTGTAAACCGAAAAAAAGCGCTTGCATTAGACAAAATTTTGTGCTATTATTAACAGCGAAACAATAAAATTATGAATAAATTATGGAAAAAACAAATCTGCCGGCACCGAAAATCGAATTTTCGCTCGGCTTTTTCGCCCGCTTAATCTGGGCAGACACGTCCATGCTGCACTTTGCCGTTTTAATCCGCCATTTTAACGAAGACGGCATTGACGGAAAGGTACAGCATCCCGCAATCAGCATCACCGGACTTGACAAATATGCGTTCGACCTCGTCGAAGCCCGTTTTGTCAGGTTGGCGCCGGACGTAGAACTCGTTCCCGCTCAGGCAGATGTGCAAAAAAAATGGATTGACTTCCATCACGCACAGTCCCCCTTGCCTTTGGAATACAAAATGGCTGATTTCCTGCGCACTTACAAATGCCGGGTTTTCAATCAGGAATTGCTCTGAAAAAAGCAGCCCTGCCGCCGTACGCCGGCAGCGGTTGCAGCATCTGCCCCTTGCCGCCTTTGGCCGCACGGGGCTTTTTTATTGCCTCACACAACCCGCCCCGCCTCACTTTCGCTCCGGTTTCATCCACATCGCCCGGGGATTTCATCTACGCCGCCCCGCTACGCATTTTCCTCTCCGCTCACCCGATTCCGCATATCGCCGCCGCCAGTTTCACCCCGTCGGCCGCTGCGCTCGTAATTCCGCCTGCATATCCCGCCCCTTCTCCTGCCGGATACACGCCATGGATGTTGCTCATATAATCCGCCCCGCGTACAATCCTGACCGGCGACGACGACCGGCTCTCCACCGCCGTCAGCACGGCATCGTCCGCGGCAAACCCGCGCAGTTTTCTGCCCATACGCCGGATGCCTTCCTGCAAAGCCTTGTAAAGCGGCGCGTCAAACAGCTCCCGGAAATCGGCCGGCATTACACCCGGTTTATACGATGGTTTCACCGCACCGAGGCGCAGCGTCCCTCTTCCCGCCAGAAAATCCCCGACTTTCTGCACCGGCGCAAAATAGGTGCCGCCCCCGAGCGCAAACGCCTTTTTCTCCAGCTTTTCCTGAAATTCAATTCCTGCCAGCGGATGCACCGAGCCGAAATCTCTCTCGTCCACGTTGACCAGCACCGCCGCGTTGGCATTTTCCTTATCGCGCGCAAACTCGCTCATGCCGTTGATAACCACGTGCCCCTCAAGGCTGGTTGCCGCCACCACCGTCCCGCCCGGACACATGCAGAACGTATAAACCGACCTTCCGCCGTCCAGATGTTCTGCCAGTTTGTAATCCGCCGCCCCGAGATACCTCGAGCAACAGTATTTCTTTCCGTACTGCGCCAAATTGACGTCCGCCTGTTTATGCTCTATGCGCACCCCTACTGCAAACGGCTTCTGTGTCATCTCAAGCCCGCGCCCGTACAGCATGCGGAACGTATCGCGCGCCGAATGCCCGACCGCCAGGATCAGCGTATCCGCCGGAAGCTCATAGCGCGTCCTGTCCGCCCGTTCAACCACCGCCGCACGCAAAACGCCGCCCGCACCGCCAGCACCGATGGCGTCGCCCGTCGCGCCCTCATTAACTGCGCCGCACGTCGCACCGTCACTTCCGTCGCCCTCTGCCCCGGCGCCGTTCCTGTTTTCCACGCCGCGAGTACCGTTCTCATTGCCTGCGCCGTCCCCGGCACCGTCATAATCAATCCGCAAATCCGCCAGCTTTTCCCCGAACCGGTATTCGCCGCCGAGGCTCTCCACCTTATGCCGGATATTCTCCACCATCAGCGCCAGATTGTCGGTACCGATATGCGGCTTGGCAAGATAAAGAATTTCTCCCGGAGCTCCGGCTTTGACAAATTCCTCCAAAACCTTGGCGGTATATTTGTCCTTCTTGATGCCGGTCATCAGTTTGCCGTCGGAAAACGTGCCGGCACCGCCCTCGCCGAACTGCACGTTCGTTTCCGGCGCCAGTTCGCCCGTTGCCCAAAACTTTTGCACCGCTTTCTGCCGCTCGTGCACCGCAGCCCCCCGTTCCAGCACAATCGGCCGCAGCCCTGCTTCCGCCAGACACAACGCCGCCATCATCCCCGCCGGCCCCGAACCGGCCACCACCGGCCGTAAACCGTCCCACGTCGCACGGATACCCGTGCCGCACGGAAGGTTCATACCGGCCGCACCGTCGCTCCGGCACACTGCCGTAAAATCAAGCCTTTCTTCCGGTGCCAGCTCCAACAGGTCGCCGCCTGTTTCCAGCGCGCCGTCATACTCAAACTCCGCCGCATACACCCAGAACAGATTATCCTTGCGCCGCGCGTCCAGCGATTTTTTCGCTACCCGGAAATTCCGCAATACCGGACTCCCGGCCCGCTGCACAGTCTGTGCCCAAACTTCCTCCGCTCCGGCCTCTAACGGCAGCTTGATGTTGTTCAGACGATAACACGTCATTTCCGCACCTCTTCTTTCGTAAAATTCACCTGAACCGTACCATACGCTCCCGCGCCGGATTTTACAACAAAAAAATGACGGCACCGGCTGCAAACAACACCCGCACCCGCCACCCGCGTCCGCTATCGCCGCCATCTTCCGTCCCGTCATCACCAGCAGAAACACCCGCCATCTCTGCCAGCCCCCTCATTGCCAGCCGGAAACACCAGCCATCTTCCGCCTCATTGCCCGGAACCGCTGCCATTGCCCGTCCCGCTGCCGTCTTTGCGCACCCAAAGCATTGCCTCGCTGCCGGCTTCCACCAAATCATAATGTTTTTTAATATAATCCATATCTTCGTTCCAACAGCTGTAGTTCAGGCGGATAAAATCATTCCGTCCCGCAACGTTTCCCCGCCCCAGCATAGCGGCGCGCAGATTGCGTTCTTTCAGCCATTTCGTCTGCGACATCGCGATTACATCAAGCGGGCTGTCTTCCCCCAGCAGCAAAATCTTCGGCTTAAGGCGTTTTATCGCCGTATTGTAGTCAAACTTCCCATATCCCCAGTACGCGGCAATCTTAACAGTATTATGGAAGCCAAACCAAAAATAATCCGCGTCCGGATTATACAGATTGGCGGCATATGCGTTCACGCCGTTCAAAAGCGCTTCGTCCGGCGCCGTATGCCGTATCACATATTCCGCCAGCGCCATATGCTTTTTAAAGGCGGATGCTTTTTTTCCCGCCGGAACCAATGTCCACAAAGAAACGGCAAATCCAGCCGCCGCTGCCGCAATCACCGCTTTTTTCAACCGCCCGGAAAGCCTTTCCGCCGCCATCAGACGCATCGCTGCCCGGCCGACATACGGCGCCGCCAGCAAAAAATAAGGGACATAGTATCGTGGATGCGGAGCAAAAACAAACAGAATACCGGCACATCCGGCCAGCAACAGCAGCCACGCCGTTTCCTTTTCCCCGCACCGGCCAAAGCGGATAACCGCCGCAGCCGTTCCGGCAGCACAGAGTTTCAATGCCGCTCCGACCCCGGAAGTATAGCTGCCATAATACGCCGCAACCTGCCGGTTAAATAAAAAGTTATAGTCAAACCATTGCTTCAGGGCACCCTCATGCCAAAAATATGCCGCCGCTGCCGCCAGTACCGCCAAAGCCGCCGCCGATGCCGCCGCACAGTCTGCAAAACGCACCCTCCCCCGCAGCAGCAGCCACAGATTCGCCGCGGCAAATCCGGCCCCGGGAAGCACGGCTTTCTGCAAAAACAAAAATGCCGCCGTCCACCACAAATAAGACAAAACCAAATCCCGCCGCCGCTGCCCGTCGAGATAGGCAAAAAAACGCTCCGTCCCTGCCAGCATGCCCCAAAGCATAAAAATGTCCGGGCACAGGTTCTGTACGTCCTTCCACAACGGCGACAGCGCCAACAGAAACAGCAGCGCCCATTGCGCCGTCATCCGTTTCGCTGCCGCATCAGCCTCCAGCCCGACATCTGCCGCATCCCCCCGGCACCCGGAAAATCCCGCATCTGCAACCGCCCGCGGCCCGCTCTCGTCGCCAGCCGAACCCGCAGCCCGGCCGCCAAACCCCGCACAAACCAACGCATATAATTTATACAGCACCGCGCCCCAGCCTAAAATCGCAGCAACCCGCGCCGCATAAACTATCGCCGTATCGCGGTAAAAAAGCTGCGTTACCGGTGCAAATAAATACCATAACAACGGATTGTGATGTTGAAAAAAATCGCGGTACGGCACTTTTCCTATGCTGACCAGCCAGGAAGAATGGATATGCTCTGCCGTATCCATAAAAAATCCGGAGCCTCGGCAGACCCGCCAGACGGCCACGACTGCAAACAACACCATTGCCGCATAAAAAATGGTGTTGAGCAGGCGCATTGCCCGCCCTGTTTTCCGGTTCGCGATAAATGCCCCACCCCGGTTTGCCGCAAGTTTCCTGCCCCGGTTCGCGATAAATGCCCCGTCCCGGTTTGCCGTAACTGCCCTCGTCCGATGTCCCATAAATATCCTGCCTGCTGAAAAAAAACGTTCCTTTTTTTTCAGCACAAACGTGTGGATATTTATAACGTAAATATAGCCCCTTATATAAAACCAAAGTATAAGAAAAAAAAGGAACGTTTTAATTAAGCTGGAGCAGAATACGGCTTTCCGCGTGCCGCAATCCGTCAGCGGGTTTTATTTGCGGCCTTTTTCTGCCGTGTCGTCCTCCTCGTCATCGTCGCCGTCTTCCGTAAACAGGCGGATAATCCCTCTTTTGTACATCCACAGGTTGATAACGCCGAGAATAATGCTGATTGACCCGAAAACGTAAAGGATGTAGTACCAGTTCAGCTCACCCACGCGCATCAGCGTTTCCCCCGCATACGACTTGATGAAAAAAATGGCGACGCAGGTAATCGCAAACGCCAGAATATACGCCACCGTCCAAATCCGCTTCTGCACCTGCTTGGAAAGGATAAACGCCGTCAGAAGGTAGATAAACGCCAACGCGATAAACAAATAGGTTTCCATTATTTTTCTCCCGGTTAAAACTTTGACGTCCACCGCAGATATAAGCCTCGCCCGCCGCCATTTAAACCCCGCCCGCTCTCTTCTGCTCCCAGAGCATAAAAAATGCGCTGCGCTTTCTTCAAACGTAACGCATCTCGTCATTAACCGACAATTTTTAACTTAAGCCCTGTAATCCAGATTCCAGTCCGCATATCTTGCCGGGTCGTCGCCCCAGTTTTCGCGCACTTTGACAAACAAAAACAAATGAATGCGGTCTTCCAGCAGCTCTTCCAGCTCCCGCCGCGCCGCCTGGCCGATTTTTTTAATCATCGTCCCGCCGCGTCCGAGCACAATCTGTTTCTGGCTGTCGCGCTCAACATAAATCGTCATCTCCGCCCGCACCGAATTGTCTGCCCGGCGCTCCCACAGTTCCGGCTCCACCGTCAGCGCATACGGCACTTCCTGCCTGAGATACAAAAACAGCTTTTCGCGCACAATCTCCGCCGCCAGCAGTTTAAGCGGCAAATCAGACATCTGCTCTTCAGGATAATACCACGGGCTTTCCGGCAGATGCGCCGCCAGATAGTCGTAAAAATCGTCTACGCCTTTGCCGTTAAGCGCCGATACCATAAACGTTTCCGCAAAAGCATAAGCGTCGTTCAGCGCCGCACACAACTGCAACAGCGTTTCGCCGCTGACCAAATCGACCTTGTTTAAAACCAGAACCGCCGGAATTTTGTTTTCCTTAAGCTTGGCGATAATTGCCCGCGTTTCATCGTCAAAACCGCGCTTGGCGTCCACCACCAGCGCCGTTATGTCCGCATCGCCGACGCCGCCCCATGCCGAAGCGACCATCGCCCGGTCAAGCCGCCGCTTGGGCTTGAAAATCCCCGGCGTGTCCAGAAAGATAATCTGCGTATTGCCCCAAATCCCGATGCCCTTGACCGTTGTGCGCGTTGTCTGCGCCTTTGGCGACACGATGCTGACTTTGGAACCGACAAAATTGTTGGTCAGCGTAGACTTGCCCGCATTCGGCGCCCCCAGCAGCGCCACAAACCCGCACCGGCTGGGTTCACCGCCGGCTGGTCCATTCCGGCCGCCCGCACCGTACGCCTTATCGCCCGTGGTTTCCGCCTCGGCTGCCTCTTCATCCGTAACCGCCGCCGCAATCGTCCCGTTTTCGGCCGTCTTCGGCTTCTCTTCTTCCGCCGTCGCCTTGTTACGCATTGTCTTTTACTCCCAACGCCGTCAGCAGTGCCTGCGCCGCATTCTGTTCCGCGGTCTTGACGTTGCGCCCGCGCCCTTCGGCCGTCTTGCCCTGCCCGGCATCAACCTGCACCCGGAATTCCGGTTCATGCTCGCTGCCGGTCTTTTTCAGCATTTTATACCTCGGCTGCTCCAGCCCCAGATGATAAACCGCCTCCTGCAACCGCGTCTTAAAATCCTTGTGCGGCCGCGACTTGCGGTCGATAAACGGCGTCCAGCAGCGCCGAACGAAAGCCTGCGCTGCCGTAATGTCGCCGCTGTCCAGATAAACCGCCGCAATCAGCGCCTCGCCGATGTCGCACAACACGTTTTCGCTGGAAGCAACGCTCATATCCCGCGCAATGATGTATTTGTCCGCGCCAAGACCTCGCACAATCTCCGCCACCGTTTCCTTGCACACCAGACAAACAAACCGCTGCGACAGGCTGCCCTCGGGCTCGTTGGCAAACGCGCGGCACAGCATATCCGCCACCGTAACGCCCAAAATCCGGTCGCCCAGAAATTCCAGCCGCTCGTAATTTTTATGGATGTCAGGCGTAAAGCTCGAATGCGTCAGCGCCTGCTGCAACAATTTCGGCGTCTTAAAGGTATAACCGATTTTTTCTTCCAATTCCTGCATATTCTTTTCTTCTTCTGTTTATAAATAAATTAAACCGTTAGCGCCAAAATAAGCCCTAATCGCCGCAAATGCAAGCGTTTTTTTGCCCGCCTCCGGACGCGCTCCGCCAAGCTCCCCCGCCCCGCACCCTGCCTCTTGCTTTGCCGCCTCGCACTGCCCGCCGCCCCTTTCCATCTTTCTGCTATTCATACGCAAAAAAGCGCTCTTCCGAAGGAGAACGCTTTTTTACCAACACATTAAAGCTTTTGAAACTCAAAAATTCGTCTTTCCTTTTAGCCTAAAAGCAATGCCAAACATATCCGTTCAAATTCGTTGAATTCCGATTCGTTAAAAGCTTTCGCCTGTTTTGTAGCACCTTTCGCCAAAGCGAAATTTCCAGCCATATCATCTGTCGCATTGTCGGCATCCTTTGCCTCCTTCCTGACCGGCTCTTCTGTTTCCAGCACCATCTGGTTGACGACAAATTTCTTCTTCACGACCAAAGTGAACGGAAATTTGTTTTCCGGAGAAACCGGCGTTGTCCCGCACGTTCCGTCTGCATAAACATACAGCGGATAGCCGAGCTTGTCGCCGACTTCGCACAAATGTGCGAGAACATCGTCTTCCGCACCGGCCGTTCCGGTCAAAAACTCGGAATTCAGTGCCCGTACCGGAAATTTCTTTTTCACGAACATCGCCGCATTCAGCTTTCCCCCCGCAGAAACGATGCTCTTGCCGCAGGTTCCGTCAGGGTAAACGTAAAAAGGCCAGCCAAGTTTCGCGCCATAAGCGTTGACTTGTTCCAAAATAGTATTCTTTTCCATAAATGATAAGATTTAAAAAACAATAATAGATTAATTGCCAAAACGCTAGCACGCGCGATTATTTTTGTCAACTATATTTTTATCTTACCGCCGCTCCCCGTCTCTCCGCCGCTCCCCGTCTCTCCGCCGCACCCCCAACTTGCCGTCCCGTCTTTTGTCCAAAAATGGCTTGCATTCCCGCCGGAAACGTGCTACAATATAAGCGTGAATATACAAATTATGTTTAATTAAAAATTTTTTTATTATTATGGAAACACTTTTTTCTTATCTAGAGAAAGTAACCGGAGTAAACAACCTGGAAAACCGCTCTTGGCAGGACGTCGTTGACAATGTCATTCTGCCTATGATGGCTTATCCGGCAAACCAGCGCAACCGCATCGGTAATGCTTTTATGAAGTTTATGGCGGAATTCACTCAAGACGTCTGTCGTAAGGACGAACACCTCGGCGAGATTATGTTGGAAATTGCCATGCAGCGCATTTCTGACGGCGCCGTGCTTCATCCTGACGACCCGACGCCCACCTTTGAGGCTCTGCCCCAAGCTTACCGCACATACGGTTCGCAAAACGGATACCTGGGCGGCGAACCCGGGCTGATGGGCAAAGAATGCGAAGACTTCATCGTCAATGCTCTGCCTGTCTGCCTTGAACACGCCAAAATCCGCAGCCATGCTCTGGCAATCGCTTTCGGCCTGGTACATTACCTGAACGAAGATGGCGAAGAACAGGAAGGTTATATGCTGGATTCCGTGGCCTACGCTCCGAACGGCAAACTGCTTTACACCCTTGCCAGGCAATGGGTAGAAAAGTATGCCGACGAGGAAACCATTTTCCGCCACTACGCTCAGCCGAACCAATGGCGCAAACACATCACCTGGTTTGCCGAGCAGGAAAAAGCTGGCAAAATGAACTGGAGAAAATTTTATGCTGCAACCCAGCTCTCTGGGGAAAGAAACTTTTTCAAACGCTTACGAAATATGTTTCGCGCGCATAAAGAGATTGTATCTCATACATTAAATCTAAGATGATGCACAAACTCTCCCCCTCAAAAAAACAGTGCCTTCCGGGCACTGTTTTTTTATGTATTTCATACGGATATGCCGCACCGCTCGGACAGACCGCACCGCTCGGATAGGCCGCACCACTCGGATAGGCCGCACCGCTCGGATATGCCCCTCGGTTCCGGGCTTCCTACTTTATCGTGTTAAACAGCCGCCCCCAGCGAATAGCAGCAATCCAGCTTATCGGATTATACCAGACCACGCTGTCGTCATGCGAATAAAATAAAAACCGCGCTTTGCCTTCAATATTTTCAAACGGCACAAACCCGACATCCTTGCGCGAATCATTGGAGTTGTCGCGATTGTCCCCCATCATGAAGTAATGTCGTTCCGGCACCTTAAACTCAATTGTATCGTCCACGCTCTTGTCGTCGGAAAGCTCCAGTATCCGGTGCTTTTTGCCGTTCGGCAGCGTCTCGGTATACTCGGTATACGTCGTCGGAATGACCGTATATTCGTCAATCGTATATTTGCCGACCTCTTCGCGCTCAACCATCTTGCCGTTGATAAAAAGGCGCCCGCCTTTCATCTGTACCGTATCCCCCGGCAGCCCTATAACCCGCTTGATAAAATCGGTCTTGTTGTCGCCCGGATATTTGAATACCACCACATCGCCGCGTTCCGGCAAATCTTCCCACACCCGTCCCTCAAACGCGGGGCGGCTGAAAGGAAAAGAATGGCGCGAATAGCCGTAAGTATATTTGGAAACAAACAAAAAATCGCCGATTTCCAGCGTCGGATACATTGACCCCGACGGGATTTTAAACGGCTCAAACAAAAAAGTGCGGATAAGCCCGGCGATGACAATCGCATAAATAACCGTCTTAAAGGTTTCCCCCAGCGATTCGTCCTTGTTTTTCTCTTCAATATTTTCCATAATCATCTCTAAACTCTTAACAATCCCGTAAAACTTAAGCGCTAAATTTAATAATTGCAAGCAAAATTTCCACCTTACCCGCTGTGAAATTTATGCTCTCCAGCTGCCGCCCTCCGAAGCCCGCCACGCGCCGGAATTCTCCCTACGCTGCATGCTGTAGCTCCCTCGCTGCCGCCCGCCGAAGCCCGCTGCGCCCCGGAATTTTCTCCCCGGCATCCTCATCACCCGTCCGGCAAGAAAGCATATCGCCGCAAAAAAGCCCCCGTTGCCGGAGGCTCTTTAATCAGACACAACATCGAAACAGCTTCGCATTTTGATGTCCGCCCTTGAAATTTTCGCCCAAACGCACCGTCCTGAAACAGCTTTGCGGCTTCGCTGCGCTAAAACAGTTTCGCGCCCTCGCCGTCCTCGCGGACATACTCGGCATAATGCTTTTCCAGACGGTTCTTGTAGTTCGTCCCCTGGCGCAGGTTGCGCGAATGGTAATGCATGGCGGTCTTGGTCCAGTCTTGCTTGTTGCGCTTATAGAGCTGACGCAAAAACTGTGCGCTGTAAGCCGCGTTCTTTTCCGGCTCAAACGCCTCGTCCAAACTGCTGAATGCCTTTCCGTGATATTTTAAATTAACCTGCATGCAGCCGACGTCAATGTTTCTGATGCCGCGGTCTTGCAACGCCTGCACGGCGGCAACCGCCTCTGCTTTGGTTTTGTAATAACGCCCTTTGCCGTTGGCATGTACCGTCCACGGCCATGCAACGCGACGCCCGGCTTTGGCGTTCCAGCGCCCGCTCTCAACCGACGCTATGGTCTGCAAAAGGTTTGGTTTGATGTTGTATTCTTTTTCGGCCTTGTCTGCGGCAATCTCGCACAATTCATAAACTTCGGGTTCCGCAGCTGCCGCCTCGGCGGCTTCTTGTTCTTCTGTCAAATTAAGGCTTGAAATGCTGTATGCTTCATAAGCTCTGGTAGGTGTGGTAATGAAACTGATCAAAACCAACAGGAATAAGATGCTTTTTAGCACGATGTTATTATCCTGAATACCGCTCTAAGGCAAAGGGCGTCCCTGTCTTTAAACTTTCGGCCCGGTCAGTTCCCGAAGGAAAAGTCCTTAAACGCGGGTAAATTAACAAAACGCCGGAAAAAATAATCATTCACCGGCAAAATACAAGGAGCATCTATACCATATATTTTTTAAAAATCCAGCAAAAAATTCGCAAGGTTCGTGACAACCTTGCTCAAATCATAGCTAACCCGCTGAAAGTCGCTGTTTTTTTCCAACGTATTTTCATCTGCATAAATCACCCGGTTGATTTCAAGCTGCAGGGTATGCGCCTGCTTGCGCGGCTCGCAGTAGTTAAAAGTGATATAAGCCCCGGAATACGGGCGGTTTTTGGCAACGTAATACTCGCGTTTTGCCAGTTCGTTTTCCACAAAAAAGCTTATTTTGTTCGGGCAGCTCTGTTCAAACAGGTTGCCGAGGCAGTAGTCGATGCGCGGGCTTTCCGAAATGATGGAACAGATTTTGGACGGCATCGAATGGCAGTCCAGCACCAGACAGAAGCCGAACTTGTCAATCGTGCGCGCAATCAGCTCCTTCAGTCGCCCGTGATAAACGTCATACACGTTTTTAATCCGCTCTTCGGCTTCCTTGTACGAGATTCGCCCCGCATATATCGGCCGGCTGTCTGCCGTAACCTTATGGATAATCCCCAGCCCGTAACGCGAACGCTGCTGGTTGAGGCCGATATCCTCGCGCGGATAGTCGAAAAACATATTCGGATCCAGTTCCACCTTGGCACGGTTCACGTCAATAAAGCTGCGGCTGACGTTAAGCTTAATCGCGGCGATTCCCCCGTCGCGTATTGCCGGCTCCAGAAGGTCGTAAACCAGAATGTCCTCGTTTTTGCGCAGCGTCATCACGTCGTGCCTGACCGCGCGCAGAAATTCCTCCGGAAAAACGGTGCCGCAATGCGGAATGGACAGGATAAGCGGATACTTCAACTCGTCCGTGTTAAATTCGTCCATCACCTTAAATTTGTTGTAATCGACCCGGAAATCTATGTTTTCGCTCATTTTTTCTCTTTATTGTCTTAATATTTCAACCGATTTATGCTAGAGTTATACACACTAAAAGTTAACTTTTCAATAATTTTAAAAAAAATCGCAAAAAACGCTTGCAATCTAAAATTTCTATGTTAAAAAGCTTTTTGTTTTGATAAACTTCTACAGGTTCGGACCGTTAGTTTAAAAGTAGAACGCATCCTTGACATGGATGTAGCAGAGGAGCGTTACCTCTACGGTCCACCACCTACTCCTTTTTCCCCACATAATCGCCATAAAGTTATCTTTTTCTGTACAGCTATAACGCTGCGTTTCCCCGCTTTCCCATATATCACAACACAATATTATCGCTTTTCCTGTATAACAGCAACACAATGTTTATCCTGATTTCCCAGGTAACGTCTTGCCGACATTGCGGTATTTTTTGCTTAATGTCCGCCGCGCGCGATATAGTCGGCCACCTCTTTGGCCGCCCGCCCCGCATCATTAAAATCGACCTTAATGCCGTTCCATTCGCAAACGCCGCCGCCGATGTCGTATTTGCAATACGGCGTTATGAAATAACGCCCGTAAACGCTTGAATCGTCAATATGAAACCGGATGTCTTCCGCCGCACAGTATTCGGCCTTAGCCTTGTTCCACAGCGTTGTGTCAACCTTAAAGCTCCCGTCGGAAAAAAGCTCCGCTTTGCCCTGTTGCTCATAAAAGTCCAAAATAGCCCACACCGTATCATATTCAATCCGGTTTTCGTCAAGATATTTGACCACGTCTTTCTTCGGCCCGCCGCTGATAACGTAAACCTTAACGCCCCGCCTGCGGATTTCATGACAGAACTTGGCAAAAAGCCCCGGCGCCGCCGAAATCACCCCGTGAAAGTCAATTCCTATTTTGCCAGTCATTGTTTATATCCTCCTCGTTATCCCTTTAAACGACACCTGTCCCCGCGATATAGCGCACCCCTCGTTGCCCGTGGCGTTTTCACCCCTGTGGCAAGGCTATCGCCGCCTGTTGCGTTTTCCCCGTGCCTCCGCACTCTTTCCGTGCCGCCCCTTGTTGCCCGTGGCGCTGCCGCCCGTCAGTCTCCCGACGAAAACAGCTCCTTGAGCGAATTCGGTGCCAGCGTCGACAGCGGATTAATCGAAACCTTCGGCTGCGCCATACTGCCCGACACGCTGTAATTCGTCGCAAATACCGTACCGTCGCGTCCGGCCAGGACCTTGCCGACCAGCGGAATGTTGCCGATAAACGTATTCAGCCCGTATGCCGGAATAACCATACCTTTCGCTTCAATGTCCTCGTCCACGAGGTTATAGCGTCCGCTCATCGTTACCCCCAAAACCGAACCGAACATTCTGGCATCCGTCGTTTCCAGATTCTTGGTTGAAAACGTATAGGTAAACGGCGCGTTCAGGTGCGTAAACGTCAGCCCCTCGCCGGTCAGCATATCCACGATTCCCGTCAGCGACGCCACGCTCAGAATCTTGGCAAACACCGGCGTGTTGACCAATGCAAAATCGCGCATCCGCGCATGCCCTCTGAAATTTCTGTATTTGTCGCGCCGCGCCTCAATGCGCAGATTTCCACCTTTCATGTTTTCATACAAACGCAGCACTTTGAGCGTGCTTCCCGCATTGTTGGAGTCGACGGTCAGCATATATTCGTCGCCGCGCGGCTCAAAATCAAGCTTCATCTTGACATCGCGGCTCGCCCCGTAGTTGCCGACCAGATTCATGCGGTGCAGCCCGATGCCGTGGCGCAGTTCCGCCTTGCCCGCAAAATTGGTTACCGGCACCTTGTCGTTGGTCCAAAGCTTGTTTACGCCGATGACGATATCGGTATCCATAATGTCCGCCAGCGGGTCTTTCAGGCTTTTTTTCTTCTGCTTTTTCTCCGCCGCGCTGTCTTTCTTTTTCTTGTCAAAAAAGTCCGTCAGGTCGTATGAGTCGCCCGATACCGTAACCTTCAGCGCCAGTTTCGGCTTGTAGTTGAAATCGACCCGTGCCTTGGCAAAAGCTTTGGGCGCCTTAATCTGGGTAACGTCAATCGTTTTCAGCCGTCCCTCGCTGTCCGCCGCCATCTTGCCCGTGGCCGAAAACAGTGCCTTAATCAGCTGAAAATGCGTTACTTCCTGCAACTTGCCATCCTTAATCAGCATCGTCGCCTTGGCGCGGCACGGGAATCCCTTTTCTTTGGCAAAGCCCAGAAACGCATAGTCAATCGCCGTATCTTTCAGCGACCCGTCCACCGCCAGCTCAATCCGGCCGTCATTCAAAAACGTAAGCACTGCCTTGACGTCCGAACTGCCGGTAAAATACGGTGCCGCCAGAATCTCGCTCTCAATGCCGAGCGTTTTCAATACCTGGTCGTTAATCCGTACGTCGGCGGTAATGCGGCTCTTGTGGCTCTTTTCGTGAAAATTCTCCTTGAGCGCCAGCTTAAGCGGCACACCCTGATATTTCGCCACGCCCTCAAGGTCAAACCCTTTTTCCGTCACAACCAAATGCAGTTCGTCTGCAACAAACGTCTTGCCGTCCTCCAGTCCCAGATATTCCACCTGTTTCAGGTTGCCGTTGACTTCCACTTTGATTTCTTCCGGCTTCAGGTTGGTTTTCAGCTCAAAGTCAAGTTTCAGATCAATGTCGACGTCGCCTGCCACCAGCTCCGGATTAACGCCCATTTCTTTGGTAAAGCCGAGCGGCTCGTGGTCAATCAGCTTCAGCGCGTCGGTAATCGTCGAATTTCCGGTCAAATCTATTTTGATAAAGTTGTCATACTTGTCCAAATCATACAGCAGCACGCTGCCCCCGGTCAAAATCACCCCGTCGGAAACGCCCTTGTCCACCTTGATGTCAATTTTGTCCTGTTCAAACAACGCGGTTCCGTACACGTTGCGGATAACCGGCATCCCTTCCAGATAGTGCAGGTTCGCGTCCGCAAACTCCGCTTTGCCCGCAAGCTTCAGCAGCCCGAAATGCGCCGCTTTTTTATCCCAGCCGAAGTCGAACGAAAAGTCGCCGTTGGCAATGCTCCCGCCGTACAGGCTTTCCTTGCACCACGCCCACGCTTTTTCGCCGAGGTAGCGCGGCCAAAGGAGCGACAGTTCGTCCATCTCAAACGCCCCGACTTTCGCCCGGAAATTGACTTTGAAATTCTCCAGGTTCCCTTTGAAGAAATAATCCTTGAACCCTGACGCCGACAAACTCAGCTCCGCCTTCTTGCCGTCAAAGTCAAACGCCGCGTTTTCGATTTTGACCTTGTCCAGTCCGCCGTGCAGCTGCCCTTCCAGATTAAAAGACGATACGTCATAGTCAAAGTCTTCGCTGTCGCCGAAGCCGATTTTGCCGCGTCCGCCTTCAATCGCAAAGCTGACGTCTTTGATATAGTCGCCGGGGTTGTCGGCAAAATGCCTTTTGTCTTTCAGGACTTTCCCGAAGTCTATCAGCGCCGAAAGCCGGCCGTTGACCGGAATGTCCACCATGCGGATATCGCCTTTTTCCGGCATCAGGATATCGTACAAATCCGTAATCACCAAATCGGAGAAATTGAGCGTATAGCGCACTTCGTCGTTCAGCAGCCGGTATTTCAGTGTCATATCAAGCGCCGACGTGCGGTTTTCAAACCTGACCGCGCTGTCCGCCCGGATAATGATATCGGCAATGCCGCGCTCAAACGCAAAGTCCATATCAGTAAACGTAAACTGCTGCCCCGTTTCCGCTTCCGTCATATCCAGCGTCGCATCGGTAACGCTGATGTTGTTGATAAAACTTTCCAGATACAGCCGCTCCGGAGAATTGAACCGCTCCATAAAATCTTCAAACTGGGTAAAGTAGAATTCCAGCTTCTTGAGGGTGCCCGCCGCCGCTCGCGCCGTTCCTGCAGCGCCTCGGGCGACAGCGGTTTCCCGTCCCGGCCGGTTCTTATTCTGCCTCCCGCCTTTCCGCCCGCGTCTCCGATTTTCTTTCCCCCTTTTTTTTCGCCGGCATCAGCCGCCAGCGCTTTTCCGCCGCGCATTACCGCTTTCCCGTCGCGCATTACCGCTTTTCCGCCGCGCATCACCGCTTTTCCGCCCGCTCCCGCTTCGCCGGCTCCGGCCGCACCGTTCTCGTCCGTTCCTGCCGTATCCGCGTTTGCCGCATCTGTTTCGCCTTCGCCGCCTTTCAGCCCGTACGAAGCCGTAATCTGCACCCGCGGCCGCTCAATCGTGATTGAACTCGGCGCCAGCATCCCTTTCAGCAGCGCCCGCGCCGAAAACGACAGCGACAAACGCGGAGCCTCAACCAGATATTCGCCTTCCTTATCCTTAAACTGCACGTCTTTGGCGATAATCTTGACCGGCTGCACCGAATGAACCAGTTCCAGATTAACCGACCCCACACTTAAATCATAATCGGCCGTTTCGTTCGTCAGCGCCTGAATGATATACGGCCGCAGAAAATTCACTTTCACCGGCCCCTTGCCCAAATGCCACAACAAAACCAGCAGCGCAATAAGCGACAGCGCGCTGGCATAATCCCAAAACAGGGAGAAAAAACGCAATTTCCGGCTTTTGGTACTCAATCTTACTCCTTATTTTTTCCACGCACATCGGCAGCATGACGGCTCGCATACCGGCTCTGCCGAACCGCTGCATCTACCGGCACTCCGGCCGTATAACAGCCCTTTCCCCGGCCGTGCCGCCGCACCGCTGCGCATGCGCTTATATCTAACATGCCGTCGCCGCAATGTAAATATATTTTTGTTTAACCCACAAAAAAAGAGCGGTATAAAAAATACCGCCCTCTTACTGTTTGTCCTTGTCCGCCGCCGAAGCCGCAAAACGATTGCCGGGTTAAAGCCCGGCAGCGCTTCCGTCCGGTGCCTCTCTTCCGTCCAGCAGTACCGCTGCCTCTGCGCCCGCAACTTTTGTTCAGCCTGATGCCGTTTCTCCGTCCCCCCAGCCTTTATCCGGCTTGCAGCTGTTATAATATCCCCCGCCGCCCGCAACTTTTGTTCAGCCTGACGCCGTTTCTCCGTCCCCGTGCCTTTATCCGGCTTGCAACCGCCGGAATACACCTATTATCCACAACCTTTTTTTTGGCTTGCCCGCCGCCCCGGCTTCTGTTATAATCTGACGGTAAAATATCGGAATCCGTCCATAAAAATATCGGAATTCCCCTCCTGAAAACCGGGAACGGCAGCAGACGCGGCCTGCGCTTTCCCTGTCCGGCCGCCGCGATGATGACTACAGGAACTGCCATGAACGCTGATGATACCAGACACCCCGGAAACGAATGCCCGGATTCTGCCGCAAAACTGTCCCGCGAGTTCAGCCGCTGCCTCGGCTGCCGTGCCAAACCGTGCGAAAAAGCCTGCCCGCTGGGCGTATCGCCGCACGATTTTATTGCCGCTGCCAAAACCGGAGATTTTGCCGCCGCCGCAGCAGCCATTGCTGCGCGCAACCCGCTGCCGCAGACCTGCGGCCTTGTCTGCCCCGACCGTTTCTGCCAAAAAGCCTGTATCCGCGGACGTATTGACACGCCGATAGAAATCCCCTGCCTGCAAGCCGCCGTTATGCAAAAAGGCGGACTGCCGGCGTTGGAACTGCCGCCGACAGCACATACTGCCGCCGGCGTTCCGTACAGAGCCGCCGTCATCGGCGGCGGCCCGGCCGGGCTTGGCGCCTTGTATGAATTTCTGCTGCGCGGCTGGCAAGTCAACCTCTATGAAAAGAGCGCGGTTCTGGGCGGCGCAGCCCGGTTAATCCCCGAACGCCGCCTTCCCCGCACGGTTCTGGAAACAGAAATTGCCCGCCTGGTTGAAAACCCGCGCGTTACCGTCCGCCTGAATACGGAAATAACGGACTTTTCCGCCCTGTCCGCCCGATATGACGCTGTCGTCGCGGCACTGGGAGAACCCCTGCCTCGCACATTGGGCATTAAAGGCGAAGAACTGTGCCTCCCTTATGCCGAATACCTCACCTCCCCTTCCCGCTATCTCTGCAACAAAGCTGCGGTTGTCGGCGGCGGGGAAGTTGCCCTTGATTGTGCCCTGACCCTCAGGGAACACGGCTGCGAAACGGTAGAAATGTTTGTGCGCCGCCGCCGGGAAGATATGCGGATAATGGCGCGCGACCACCTCGAACTGGAACAAAAAGGCGTCATCGTCCGCGCCCTGACTTCCATCGCCGCAATATGCCCCGTCGGAAACGCCTGCCGCCTGACTGCCGTCAGCAACCAAATCGACAGCCGGGGACGTGCGGTTGCCTGCAACGGCACCGAATGCACACTGGAAGGCTACGACCGCATCATTATGGCACTGGGTTCGTTTTTCCCCGCCGACAAACTGCCGCCAAACACCACCGTCGCCGGCGATATGACCGGAAACTGCGGCACGGTCGTCCAGGCGCTGGCATCGGGACGCGCCGCCGCGGAAACAGCCGCCTTGTCTGCCATATCTGCAACGACAACCGCGTCCACACCCCAAAACGGCAACATTTCCGCATCTGTTTCCCCTGCCGCTTCAACAAAGGAGAAACAGCCATGAAAATCACTCTGGGCGTCATCGGCAAATGCAAAGCAGGCTCCCCGGAAGGAGAAATCATCGCCCGGTATGCCGAACGGATGAAGTGGACTTTAAACATCCGCGAAAAAGACAACGCCTCGCAACAGGACGAAGCACGTTTTCTCCAATCCTGCATAGCTCCCGGCGCCAAAGTCGTCGTCCTTGACGAACGCGGCAAAAACATATCCAGTCCGGAACTCGCCGGCATTGTTGAAAACTGGATGCTTTCCGGCTGCTCGGAAATATGCTTTTTGATAGGCGGCGCCGACGGGCACCTGGATTCCACGCGCCAAAAGGCCGATCTGCTTCTTTCGTTCGGCAGGCTGACACTCCCGCACATTTTGATGCGCGCCGTCCTCACCGAACAGATATACCGTATCGAAACCATCATCGGCGGACACCCGTACCATCGTGCCTGACCGTACGGCATAAGGGCTGCCCTCCCGCTTAACCGACAGCCTCTCATCGTGCCTGACCGCCCGGCATAAGGACTGCTCTCCCGCTTAACCGACAGCCTCTTGCCATACCAAACCGGCCGGACAAACCGTTCCCTCGTTTCTGCTTCTCCGATTCAGCTTCTCCGCTTCTGTTCCCCCGTTCAAATCTCGAAAAAGTCACAAAACAGTTGACTTTTATCTCTGCCCTGGCTAAACTTAGCGCAATTAAGTTAACCATATGTCTTATTATTCACCAATTTCTATCATTATGACACAAAAATTTAAGCATTGGTATCGGCTGAACCGTAAAGAAATAGCTCTGTCAGCCCTCACCGCCGTCTGTATTGTGCTGTTCCTCGCAGCTTTCAGCCTGTGGACAGAAAAAGCCCTGCGCATGATGTTGTTTATACCGCTGCTGTTTGCCGGAAAATTTTTTGCCGCTTGGAAAATCAACGCCCGCGTCAGAACCGGTTTTACGGGATATTTTTTTATCACCGACCTGACTTGCAGCCTTGCCGTTATCGCCGCAGCTGCAATATGTGCCGGCCAATACCGCGAACCGGAGCTGACCTGCATTGTTATCCTCCTCGGGATAATGTTTTACATACTGGAGATAACAAACTTGAATCCTTAGATGCTTTCTGCTCCGGAACCGGCGCGCCTGCACTAATTTGTCCGATTGTAACAATTTGTCCGATTGTAACAATTTGTCCGATTGTGATAATTTGCCCGGCCGTTGCTGAACCATATTGCCCGCAAAAGTGCCGCTCATAACCGGAAAGCTCTGCCGTACACGGTTTAACACCCGGTTCTCACAGTTCTGATTATAAAAAAACAGCCGATTTTTCTCCGGCTGTTTTTTTATGGTCTGAACTCTATTCCCTGTCTTTGGCCGCTATATGCTCTTTCTTCCCGGCATCTCTAAGCCGGCAGCCCCTCGGAATTTCAACCCGGCGTTTCCCGGCCTTCCATCAGCCACCTGCCCGTTGCCGACACCTGTTTCCGCCTCCCCGCTTGCCGCCTGCTCGTTGCCGACACCTGTTTCCGTCTCCCCGTCGGCCATCCGCACGCTGCCTTCGGAACACGCTCCCGTTTTCCCGCCTGCCTACTGCTCCTTGCCGGCGCCGGCTTCCTTATCCGCAACCGCCGCTGCATTTCCTTTGGAAACCGCGCATTTTCCTTCCAGCACTGCGCCCGGTTCAATCGCAATCGTCTTATATACCGAGTCGCCGATAAACCGCGCCGTACCGGCGATAAACAGGTTTTCCACTGCCAGCGAGCCATTAAGTTCGCCGTAAAGTTCCAGACTTTTCGCCTGAATTTTTCCGGTAACCGCCCCGGTGCTGCCGATAACCAGTTCGCGGCAGGAAACATCGCCGTCCAGCCTTCCGTCAATATGGATAACGTCTCCGTCGGTAATGTTGCCGACAATACGCGTTCCCGCGCTGATAATGCACGGCACGATATTCTTCTCGCCCCGCATCATCCTCGCCAGCTTCAAAAACAGCACGCGTCTGAATTTTCTCATTGTATCAGCCTCCCAGTCCAAATAAAATTACGCCCGGATACAGCCCCGGACAAAGCCGCGCTTTGGCAATTCCACTTCCCGGCATCGTCATTTCGCCTTGATAAACGCCATCGGGTCCATGTGCACGCCGTCATACAAAACCTCATAGTGCAGGTGCGGCCCTGTCGACCTTCCGGTATTCCCGACTTCGCCGATAGCCTGCCCCATCGCGACTTCTTCCCCGCGCTGCACATAAATCTTGTTCATATGCCCGTATTTGGTTTTAAAACCGTTGCCATGGTCGATTTCCACCAGTTTGCCGTATCCCGTCGCATTCCCGGCGCGGGTTACTTTCCCGGCGGCCATCGTTTTAATTTTGTTGCCCTTGTTCGATGCCAGATCAACGCCTTTGTGCGCCGCGCTTTTGGCATTGAACGGATCGGAGCGTTTACCGAACGGCGAAGACAGCCAGTATGTCCACACCGGCTTCCCGACCGGAACATGTTTCATCGCCTCGCGGTAATAGGAACTGTCGTCAATCGCGGTAAACGTTTTTGTAACCTGCTGCATCAGCTCCTCGTTCTGCCCCAGAGCCGGATTATCGGGAATATACACCCCGCCCTTGCTGTTTTTCTTGGAATTCGCCAGCGGGTTAAAGTATTTGCCGCGCTTTTTCAGCTCGCCGTTAACCGACGAAATCGTTGTCTTTATTTTGTCAATGTCTTTGTTGGAAATGCTCTCGACTTTTTTCAAAATGTCCATTTCAAACGCCTGCAGCGAACTGACCATTTCCTCCAGATGCGCAACTTTCTGCTCCAGCAGCTTTTTCTCTTCAATCGCCACGTCGCGGTGAATCAAAGCGTCTTTAAGCGCGCTTTTCTTGCTCAGGTCTTTTTCGTTAATCCAGTCTTCCTGCGCCGTAATCTGGCGGATTTTCTCTTCAATGACTTCCGCCCGCTTCAGATATTCGTCAACGTTTTCAGGCTTTTTTTCGGCACCCTTGCCAAAATTCTCCACCAATGCGGAAATATTTTTATGCACCGTAACAAAGTCGCTCATCAAATCGACATATGCGCTGCGCGTCTCGCCGAGTTTGCGCTCTTGGTAGGAAATAATCCGGTCGGAAACGCTGTACATCTGGTACGAATGCGCCATCCAGACGCCCAGCCCGACCAAAACGGCAAACACCGTCCACTGCAGGCGCGGCGAAATTTTAAACACCTTCATCCGCCCGTTGGAACGGATAATAAATTCCTTTTCGGAAAAGAAGGCTCTGCTTTCCGTCGGCTGGTAATTAAGCGGTTTCGGTCTCCTCGGTCGTCTCTTGTATCTCAATTGCAAAACCCGTTGCTGTTAATCCTCTCCCGGCAGGACGGACGGCACAAACGCCCGTATTTTTCCGGTATTCGGCGCTAGTTATAGCAATTATTTTTTTAAATGGCAATTTCTTTTTACTTCTTATCAATATCTTTATCTAAAATGACGTATTCACCGTCGCTCACCATATTCAAAACAATGCGCGCCCGTTCCTCCAGATAATCCAAATCGAGCGACCGCTCCGAAAGCATTGCGACCTTATGTTCCAAATCTTTTTTTATCGCCGCATAGCGTTCGCGCTCCGCCTGAGCCGCCTCAACCTTCCCTTTCAGATAAAGGTACTTGAAAAAGCCCCGGTCGCCTTTGATGGCATTAATCGCAAAATAAAAAGAAAACACGCCCAAAACAATCATCAAACCGGATTTTTTTACTTTTTCCAAAATATCGTTCAACGTGTTCATTTACCTTTTACACCTCGCAATTTGCCTTATGTATTAAAGATATTAATGCCACAGGATGGTTAAAAAATCGTTAGAAAGCAAAATGAAAAGCGAAAATAAAACGCCCGGAGCAAAATCAGCCGTTCACGGGCGTTCACTCCTTCAGCGCCCCGCTGACTTCAAACACGCGCATGCCGGCTTCCGCTTTATTTTCCCAGTGTGCCGCTGACTTCAAACACGCGCATGTCGGCCCCTGCCGCAAAGCTTTTCGGCATCCGCCGCCGCACTGCATCGTTGACCGCCTCGGCCGTAACCGCCGCCACCTGCGCCTGCCGCGTTTTCAGAAAATCCGCGCCCAGCGCCTGCACCTGCATCTGTTCCAGCATGTCTGCAATATCCAACAGGCTCGCAAACCGCAGGTTAAACGACGACATCAGGCTCTTTTTGGCCAGCTCGACTTCCTCATCGCCAACGCCGTCCCGGTAAAAAGCCCCATATTCCTCCGCCGTCAATGTCATAATCCGGGAGGTATTCTCCGGCGTTGCCGAAAAATACACCTGCCACAAATCGCCGGCATCGCTGTTGGAAAAATAGCTGTAAATTCCGTAAGTCAGCCCCTCTTTCTCACGCACGGCCCGGCTCAAACGCGACGACAGTCCCGCCCCGCCGAAAATATGGTTGGCAACGTACAGCGGATAAAAATCCTTATCCAGCCGCGCCACGCCCGGTGCCAGCGCCAAAACAAAACTCTGCGCCGAAACGTCCGATTCACGCACCGCGGCTTCCTGCCGGAAATCCGGCGCAAACGCCGGCAGCGCCGCCCCCGCCGCCTTATCCGTCAGCCCGCCGAACGCCTGCGCCAGAAAGGCCTCGGCTTCCGCCTTGTCCATATCGCCGGAAATTCCTGCCGCCAGATTGTCTTTGCCCATAAAGGAACGCAGATACGCTCTGATGTCTTCGGCCGTAACCGCCGCCAGCGCTTTTTCGTCGGGAATATCCTCCCGCCCGTACGGATGGGAACCGTAAAATTCCGTCCTGACCAGTTCGCCGAGCTGCTGCTGCGGATTCTCCCGCCGCTGCTGCCGCAGCACGGCCAGCTGCCGCCGCGCCAGTTCGATGTCTTCCCGCTTCAAATGCGGCTCATACATCACCGCACGCAGAACTTCCAGCGCTTCCTTTTCAAACTGTTTGACAAAGCTGAGCGAAAACTCCAGCCGGTCAGCCGTCGCCGTAACGCTGAGCTTAATGCCTTTCTCTTTCATCAGCTCGCGCAGTTCACGGCGGTCAAACCGCCCCGCCCCGTCTGACAATACGCTTTCTGCCAGCAGCGCCGCCCCCGGTTTAGGCTCATAGGCGCGCCCGGCTTTTGCAAACCCGAACGATACCGCCGCCAGCGGCACGCTGTGCTCCTCCATCAGATACGCCCGCACCTTGCCGCCCAGCGCGCTGACTTCCTGCACTTCGCCTTTGAACGTCCGCCCGCCGAGTTTGGACTGTGCCAGAATTTTCTCCGCGTTCAGCGCCGGCTCGTTCCAATCCGTATAACCGGCCGTATAAACTGCCGCCCCGGCCGCCGCAATAATTATCAGCGCCCCGCCCAACGCCCCAAAGCGTTTCCAAGCCCCGCGCTGTCCGCCAAAACGCATTTTTGCCCAGCGCCGCATACAGAACTGTTTCCGTCCGGCACCCGTAGCCGCCTCTGCCCCCTCAGCCGTCACAGTCTCACCTTTGACCGGCACATTTTCTCCCCCGGGCAACACAGTTTCTCCCTTAACCTTCACAGCTTCACTCCCAAGCGGCACAGTTTCACCCTCAGCCGACACATTTTCTCCCCTGGCCGGCATAAAAAAGCGTTCCTTTCCGCTGTCCTGTTTTCCGTTATGTTCCATTATCCTACAAGCTCCCTCTTTTGCCTGCGTTCTCCCTTTCTGCCGCCTCTGCATCAGCGCCCGAAAAATCAGCATCTTTGCCGGCGTTTTTCCCTTCCAGCCAGCCCGTCGCCCGCGCCCGGGAAGCCTGAACCTTTGCCCATGCCGCCCGAATGTCGGAAACCGTTGCCGCCTGCACCGCCGCATCAAAATTCATAATCTCGTCGGGAGAATATCCCGCCGTCAGCATTCCGCCGGCAAAAGCCGCCGCCGTCTGCGGATTCTCCTGCAAATATACCGTATCCGCCAGCGTACGGTTTTTAATCTTGTCAAGTTTTTCCTCCGTCAGCCCTGCCAAAGCTTTTTCCGTAGCTCTGCCGATTTCTTCTTTCACTGCCCGAAGCGCACCCGAACCGTCCAACACCGCCCGCTCCAGCCACTCCGGCGCCGGCGTCGCATAAAAGGCAAACGAGCCGCCCAGCTTGTCGTCATACGAAACGTCCGCATCTACCCCCAGCAGAGTTTTGCCGCGATAGACCAGGCGTTCATACAACGGCGCCGTATCATCGCCTGCCAGATATTCCGCCAGCAGCTGCAGCGACAGGATGTCGGTTTTGGAAAACTCTCCCGCATCCAGCCGGATATAATCGGCATAGCGCGGCTGTTCCACTCCCGCCAGTTTCATTGCCGTTTCCGCCTCGGCCGCCCTCCCTTTTTCAAATTCGGGCTGCGGAACGCTGCTCTCCGGCCGTGCAACGCCGCCGTAATACTTCTGCGCCAAATCCCTTGCTTCCTTGGCATCAATATCGCCTGCCAACACCAGCAGCGCATTGTCCGGGCGGTAATAGCGGCGGTAAAAATCCCGCGCATCCGCCACAGACAGCGCTTTGATTTCCTCCGGGCTGCCGCTGACCGGATTTGCCAGCGGATGGCCTTGCCACAAAATTTTATTCAGGGTTTCGTAAAACAATGGCACCGGATTGGTCTCAAAACGCTGCCGCCGTTCCTGCAATACCACGTCGCGCTCTTTGGCAAACGCCGCCTCGTCCATCTCAAGCCCGGACATTCTTTCGGCTTCCATCGCCATCATCAGTTCCAGTTTTGCAATGTCCGAAAATTCGTAATACCCGGTTTCGTTATAGGTCGTATAGGCGTTGCTTACCGCCCCGTGTTCTTCCGTCAGCCGGTTAAACGCCTGGTCCGGCAGCCGTTTCGTGCCGCGGAACATCATATGCTCCAGCAGGTGCGCAATCCCGCCCTTGCCTTTCGGGTCATTAACCGACCCCGTCTTGTAATACAGCATCTGCAAAACAATCGGCGCCTTATGGTTCTCGACCACTGCCACTTCCAGCCCGTTGCCAAGCGTAAAGTGCGACAGGTTCATCAGCTTGGCTTCCGCCGTTCCCGCCCGCCAGCATAAAGCACAGCCCAACAGCAGCCCGAATGCTGCCGCCCTGATGTTTCGCCGCCAAAACGTTTTTCCCGTTCGCATTAATTTTCCTCCGCTGTTCGGGCTTCGCCCCGCCAAAGACGCTATCTGCCCCGCCCGGAACACTGTCCCGGACGCCGTTCCGTTACTGCATTTCCCCGATGCGCTGTTCCGACTGCCGCCCCGGCCCTGTTCCCGCCCGGTACGCCGGCTCCGCTTCGCACCTACTGCTGCGGGCGAACGTCAAAATCCGGCGGAATAACCAACTGGTTGCGCCGTGTTACCTGCGTTTCGTCCGGTTTGGACGCCGCCATTCCCAAATCTTCTTTCGTCAGGCCGCAGCCGGATAAAAACAACGCCGCCGCCAGTAAAATAAATGCTTTTTTCATTTTTTCTATCCTTTGCTAGATGATGTTGTCGTATTATCGCATTTGCGCACCAGCAGGCCGTCGCAGATAATCAATACCGCGCCGATGCAGATAAAGCTGTCGGCAAGATTGAATGCCGGCCAGTGGTAACCGCCGAAATGCACGTCCAGAAAATCAAATACCGCGCCGATGCGTACCCGGTCAATAACATTGCCGATTGCCCCGCCGATAACCATGCCGAGCGAAACCTGCATCAGCAGCGTCTTTTCGCGGCTCAGCCAGTACAGCAGAAAACCGACAACCACAAGCGAAAACGCCGACAGGATATACACGCCTGCCCCGCCCAGATTGTCAAACATCGAAAAGCTGACGCCCGTATTCCACGCCGACACCAGATTGAAAAACGGCGTTACCGCCACCACCGGCTGCGTCTCCGCCAAAAAGCCGAACACCAGCGCCTTGGATGCCTGATCCGACACAACGGCAGCCAGTGCCGTGATTAATCCTGCTAACACGAATACTCCTTACATTGCATCAATTTAATTCATAATAGGCGAATATAACACAACTTTTCCGCCCGCCAAGTATTATTTGCCTTTTTCCCCAGCCTCACGCCCGAAATAAACCGCCCCGCTGCCGCCAGACATCCGTCTCCGATTTCCTCCCGTCTCCGATTTCCTCCCGTCTCCGATTTCCTCACGCGTCCGATTTCCTCACGCGTCCGCATCAGAACGCCGTACCGATTCCGAACGGCTCCAGCCCGAACTTCGCCGCAATCGTTTCCGCAATGTCGGCATAAGTCTTGCGCCGCCCGATATTCTGCGCCGGAACCTTTCGCCCGAACATCAGCACCGGCACGCACTCGCGCGTATGGTCGCTGCCGGGATATGTCGGGTCGCACCCGTGGTCGGCGGTGATAAACACAACATCGTCTTCGCCGAGCAGCGGTTCCAGCTCCGGCAGGCGGCGGTCAAAATACATCAGCCCTTCCGCATAGCCTTTGACGTCGCGCCGGTGCCCCCACATCATGTCAAAATCGACAAAGTTGGTAAAGACGATGCCGTCGCCGTTCAGATTCTGCACTTCTTCAAGCGTCTTGTCCCACAGTTCTTCCAGCCCGCTCGCCAAAACCTTGCGCGTAACGCCCGACCCGGCGTAGATGTCGGAAATCTTGCCGATTGCCGTAACCTGCAGCCCCGCCGCTTTCGCCTTGTCCAGAATCGTCGGTGCCGGCGGATTGAGCGCATAGTCGTGCCGGTTTTTCGTCCGCACGAAAGCGCCGTTCTTTTCTCCTGCAAACGGCCGGGCAATCACCCGCGCAATGCGGTAGGGTTTCACCTCTTCAAAAGCAATCTCGCACAATTTGTACAACCGTTCCAGCCCGAACTTTTCCTCATGCGCCGCAATTTGCAGGTTGCTGTCGGCGGAAGTGTAAAAAATCGGCTTTCCGCTCGCCAGATGTTCCTCGCCGAGTTCCTGGATAATTACCGTGCCCGACGCCGCCTTGTTGCCGAGAATGCCCGGAATCCCCGCCCGCTCGCAGATGCGGGCAACCATCTCTGCCGAAAACGACGGATACTCGAGCGGAAAATGCCCGAAATCCTGCCGCACCGGCACGCCCGCCATTTCCCAGTGTCCGGAAATCGTATCCTTGCCGGCGCTGATTTCTTCCATACAGCCGTATTTGCACCTGCCGGCAAGCGTCATTTTCGCCCGCTCTGACACCAACGGAGCACGGACACCGGACGCCAGCTCGCCCGCATTCGCCAGTCCCAGCGCTTCCAGATTGGGCAGCGCAAGCCCGTTTCCGCCAAACTCTGGATAATTCTGCGCGATATGCAGAAACGTATTCGCGCCGGCATCGCCGAACGCCGCCGCGTCTTTTGCCCCGCCGATTCCGAAAGAGTCCATCATCAGAATAACTGTTTTTACCATAACCTGTCTCCCCTAAATCAGATAAAATTTTTCTTTCCTGTTATCGGAAATATAGTTTCAAGACGTTTAAAAAGATTTAAAAAGGGAATTTCCCCTTTTCGCCGCAGGCATTTTATCTGTTTAACGTTCGTGCCGCATTGCTTGCGCTTTCTGCAAAAATGCCTCTGCGGTCATCGTCTTTTTAATTGCTTCCCCCTGCGGGCTGACCGCCACATAAGATTGAGCCTTATCGGCACTTTGCTGCATATACTCCCGCTCCATGCGTTTCACGCTGCCGTCAAGCGCCCGTGCCATGCATTCTTCTTTAGGCATTCCGTCCAGCCATGTCTCTTCTCGCAAAGACGTAATGTCATCAGATGCAAGATTCTGCCGTATCTCCAAATTTTGTACCGGCTGATAGGCGCTGCTGTTAAGCTTGTCGACCACCAGTTGCCTTTCTTCAGAAGATAAAGGCTGAAGCATCTTTCGCATAGCCAGACGATAATTAATTCTCATCGTTTCATCGCCATAAGACGGCTTCATGCCTTCCAGCGCAATCACTGCATCTCCGACCGGCGTATATGAATCAGGCGTAACGGCAATCATATTCCCGTTTTTATCTTTAATCGGCTCCTTTTTTTCGTCAAGAAGCACATTAAAGGGATGCACTTTATCAAATTTATCCGTAAACTGCGTAACATTTTGTGCCACGCTGTCTGGCCTGAAATAAACGCAATATTTCTGCTCGGGCGTACTGTAAAATGCCATCTGTACCCACCCGCCCTGCACATCGTTGTTTGGCACATACTTCACATCGTCGGGATACGTTGGCTGAACAACTTTTTGCATTCCCAAGCTGTCCATCGCCAACGCCAGCTGTCTCCGGCGGACGGCATTTCCAAATCTTCCCCGTGCATCTTGCGTAAATTCCGTCCGATACTCGTCTAAACACTCCTGCTCAAATGTTGCCAAACCCTGCGCTGCATCTTTTCCCTGAGCCTTGGCTTCCGCCATCCGGGCTTTCATTTCGCTGATCATTTTCAACGCGTAATGATGTTCCGGTTTCACCATTAACTTCCCCGTTTGAATGCCTGAGAGAATATCATTGTCCTGCCAGTGTGTCCCTTCATGCGCAAGAACTGCGTCAGAACGGTTAGACGCATTAATTTCTGCCACCGCATTTTTAGCTTCTATCGCGGCGCTAAGCCCCAAGCTATCCGCCCATTTTTGCAAAATTCCCCTTTTTCTTGTCTTCTTCTCTTCCTCCAGACAAGCTTTCACATCATCAAGTGTTTTTATCTGTGAGTTTACCCCGTTTGCTTTTGCCTGAAATTGAGCCATAGCTTGTTGAAAATCACGGTTGCCCGCTGCCATCGCAAATGCATTTTCATCAGAGATGACATATTGGTTGACAACCACCCCGCCTTTTCCTTCGTCTAAAAAGCTGTCCATCACCGCCCGCTCTTTCAGCGGAAACAATGAATATGACGCCCCGGCCACTCGGTAACACTCCCGCCTTTCTTCCCCACAGTATCCATCTCTGTCAAAATGAATATAATTATAGTAGCACTGCGGCTCAAGAACGCTATCCGCCGTTTGTTCGCGCAATGGACTGCTGTCGGTATCCGTGCGAGTTTCTGCCAAAAGTTGATTATTCTCAGACGCTGGAACCTGCCCTTCCTGCGCCATGCTTTCCTGTGCCATGCCGCCATTCGCCGCCCCTCCGAGCGTCAGCAAAGTTGCAAATGCCGCCGTTTTGTTAACCATAGCGCCCCCTTTTTGCCAAATATAAAAAGAAAATACCATATTTATCATCAAAAGTAAAGTTTAATCAGCAACACGGCATCTCTCACCCCCCAAAAAAAGTAGCGCCTAATCAGCAACACGGCTTTTTCCCCTTTCAAAAAAATTGCCAAAAAGCTATTGACAAAAAAAATATGCCATGTTATATGCCGTATCGTAAAAAGAATTTTTAGGTAACACTTTAAATTATTAGAGTATGGAACATGGAAATTTTATGGAAAATGCCGCCGTTATACTGCAATATGGCGCAATTGCATTTTCCGCCGTTGTTTTTACGGTCCGTTTAGTTTGGAAAAAACATGAAAACAAACTTCAACGCGCCGCCAGACAGGCTGCCGCCCGCGAAAAATTTGAAATTTTCCGATACTGACAGCCCGCATTGCATTTTTGCAGAAATTTTTTTAGTATTAACCGAAAAAAAGTCATAAAAAAGCCCCTGACCCTAAAGTCAGCGGCTTTTTTGATATCCGGCAGCATCCTGCGGCCTACTCGGCGGAAACAGTTTCCTCCCCTGCAGGCTGCGTTTTTTCAAGTTGTTTTTTTCCATAAACATCACGCTGCCCGTCCGCCGGTACACGCCGTTCCTTCATCTCAGCCCGGCGTCCTTGTATTTCCGCCCGGTGTTCCTGCATCTCAGCCCGGCGTCCCCGCATCTCCGCGCGCCGTTCCTTCATCTCAGCCCGGTATTCCCGCATCTCCGCGCGCCGTTCCCGTATCTGTGCGCGCCGCTCATGCATCGCCGCAAGAATTTCTTTCTGCTCATCTGTCAGTACGCTCTCAAACCGCGCCTTGTTTTCCTCGCGCAGCTTGTCAGCTTTGGCGCGCAGGTCGTCCATTTGTTTAAACAGCGGCTCCATCTGCGCCATATCCTCTTTGCGAAACTGTTCGATTTGCGCTTTCTGCTCATCTGTCAGTTGCAGCTTTTCCGCAAAGCGGTGCTTCAGCGCCCGTTCGGGATGAAAGCCCGGATGCCCAAAGCGGCGCGGAGCGTCCCCCCTGTCTGCTCGATGTTTCCATTCTCGATGGCGTTCGCCGTCAAAGCGCCCCTCCGGATGATGCCGCGTCGGCAGACGCATCTCCGCCCGCGGCATATCGCGGTGCCAGCCTCCGTGCCACATGCCATGGCGTTTCGCCGGGCAAAATGCCAGCGCTAGTACCGTCAGGGTTACCGCCACGCCGCCGGCAAAAGCGGCTCCCGCAGCAATCAGCATATTCTTTCTTCCTTTTTCCATTGTCAAAATCCTTTCCTTATCTTGTTAATCCTCGTTCGAAATCTCCCGAACCGTCCGTTGTCCCTCGCGTCATGCCGTCTGCACAAACGTTTTGGGTTTGCGCCTTTTCCGCCGCCGCTGCACTTCCTGTTGCCGCCGGCCGTCCGGCACATCCGTCAAAGCTCAAGATACGCCAGCTTTTCATGCAGTTTTTGCTTGGCGTTGTGCAGCCGCGACTTCAGCGTTCCGGGATTGATGCCCAGCCTTTTTGCTGCCGCGTCATAGCTCAGACCGTCAAATTCGACCAGCACCACAGCCCGGCGCATATCCCCCGGCAATGCGTCTACCGCCTCAAGAATCAGCCGCTGCCGGCATTTGCGCAGCCACGCCCGTTCGGGATTGTCTGCCGCTGCCATATCGGCCAGCCCGCTTTCTTCCTCCCCGACCGAAGCCGCCAAAAGCTTTCGGCTTTTGCTCTTAAGATAATCTTTGCAAAAATTCTCCGCCACCACCCGTATCCAGGCACCAAGCTTCTCCTGTTCGCGATAAGTCGGAAACTTCTGCCACAGGCGGATGTAGATTTCCTGTTCAACGTCCTCGTCGGCGCGGTTCAGCATTTTTTTCACCACGCTTCTGACCAGCCGTTTATGAAGCCAGCTCAGCTTTTCCATCAGCTGACCTCATAAAAGCCGTACCCGTCGAGCGGCAAAACATCGTCCGCCGCCACACCGTAAGTAAAGTAACCGTCGCTTTCGTACAATGCCGCATAATACGCTTCCAGCTGCGTTTCGTCCGCCGCCCGCTCCGGCAGCAGCACCGCCGCGCCGAACCAGACGCCGCAGAGCAGGGAACACAGCGTCCCTGCCGCAAACTGGCGCGCTTTGCGGCGTTTGCGATACAGGGGGCCGGCTTCCGCCAAAAGTTCCGAAATCTTGTCCATCGTTAAATCTCTTTCGCAAAAATCACAACTTACATCTGGTATAACGGAATTGGATTAAAAAAGTTCAAACTTTTTTGCAAAAATAAAAAATTCCGCAGCCAACAAGCTGAATTTACAACATAAAAACATCTTGCCAAAATCTGAAAAAAAGAGTATAATGGAAACGTAAAAAAATATTATGTCGTATTATTGGAAAACGGTTTTCACAATTTTGGTTTAGAGGCTTCCTCTGTTCTGAATGCTGAAAGTTTTTCATAATGCGGCATAAAAACCTAATTATGTTAAATTTTGAAACGGCAGTCCTTGTGGCGTTGTTTCACGAAGGATTAGGCAACAGGGCCGAACCTCGTTAAAAAAATCAAAAATTATGAGAACTAAAGCAGATAAAAGAGAAGACATCGTTGCAATTGTGATCTTTTCAACACTGAGCATCTTTTTAATATGCGCAGCTGCCCTCAGCTTCTGCATCATATTCAATATCGGATGCACCGCTCCTGCCTTGGTAAGAGCATTGTGCGGCCTCGTGTTTATTCTCGCCTGCTGCGCAATATACATTGTCGGCGGCGGTGTCTGCAAAATGATTGCCAATTTAGCCAAAGGCAAAGACATTGTCTAAAGCTGAATGCATCATACAAAAAAAGAGCGTTCACACGAACGCTCTTTTTCTATGCCCTTGTTTCAAATCCTGCCGCCATCGGTTTTCTTAGCCCGGTACATCCGTCGCCCGTCAGACGGCACCGCTGCCGGCCTCCCAAACAAACCGCAGCCATCCGCCGGTCGGTTCCGACGCTTTCCCTAGTTAAACTTCGTCCACTCGCGCACATTCTGCGTCAGAAATTCCGGCAGCTTATCCAGCCCCGACGCCCCCGAAGCCTTTTTATGCCCGCCGCCGCCGAACGCCGCCGCAATCGCCGATACGTCCACATTGTCTTTCACCGTCCGGAACGACAAATTCCACTTGCTGCGTTTGTTTAAGGAAAAGCTGACCATAAAGTCGTAATTGGCGATATTGTCCAGCGACTCAAAAAAGTCCGACCCCGCCTGCGCCATATTCGCGGCAATAAACCGGAGCCCGTTATACGTCCCCTCAAACGCCATATTGCGCGACAGGCGGTAATCGCGGTGCCTGATGTAAGACAAAATCGCATTGCCTTTTTCCACCATCAGCGGCACATCAATCCGCCCCTCAAACAAATCGCGCCACACCCGCTCGTACGGCCGGTTGACGCCCAGCGCCTGAAACGCAAACTCAAACGGACGCACCCTTTTGTCGCGCAAATCAAACAAATCGTTGAGCGCCAGCAGCTTTACCCCTTCCGGCACCGGCTGCGCCGGAAAGAAATACTGCCAGGTCAGCTCGATTGCCGCCGTGCCGACCGCGCGCAGCCCTTTAATCCCGAAACCACCCTCTTCCCTGAGCTTTTCGTCATACTGCGCAATCGCCGACGCATGGTGGTCAATCCATATCAGGTCTTTTTCCGCGTGCAGCTTGAACATATAGTCCATCGGAAAAGAAATGTCGCAGATAACGATTTCCTGATGTTTTTCAATCTCCGCATACGGAATTTCCTGGTCGTAGTTATATCCCAGAAGCTCGCAGTCCTTATGCGCGTATTTGACAATCGCCGCCGACCCTTTGCCGTCGTGATCCGCCATATGGTAAATGCATAACATATTCTTTTCCTTTCTTTGTTTTTAATTCGCCGCCGTTCTCTCCGAAACCGCTCGCACTGCTGTTCGCCGCTCCGGTTCTGTCCGAAACCAACATCTGCCGCCCGACAACGCCTGCCGCGCGTACCCTGCCCGCAACGCCCGTGCATTGCACCGCCGCACCGTCATTTATCGCCTGCCGCCGCATCGCCCATTTTCTCTCCGGAGCCGCCGTCCGCTTTCCGACAACGCCCGACGCGCATACCCTGCCCGAAACGCCCGTGCATTGCACCGCCGCGCCGTCATTTATCGCCTGCCGCCGCAACGCCCATTTTCTCTCCGGAGCCGCCGTCCGAACACCATCCGGCGCACCGCTTCCTCTTAAAAGCCCTCCGCCTGCGCGCCCGCGTCCGCCCACTCGGCTTCATAGCCGTCGTACGCCGGTTCCACGCCCGCCGGGCATTGCGCCTTAACTGCCGCATAGTCGCATTCGACCGCCATATGCGTAATAATCGTCTTCTTCGCCTTAATCCGCCCTGCGTATTCTAAAAGTGTCGTCAAACCTGCATGAAAGCGCGTCCCCTCCGGCGTTGTCAGCGGCATAATCAGCACTTCCGGCCGCCGCTTGATAAACTCAAACGCGCTCTCCGGAATATCCCGAAAATCGGAAATATGCACGACTTCGCCGTCATTAAAGATATACCCGCTGCATTCCACGTTATGCCCCTGTAATTTTATCGGCGTAACTTTCAGTTCGCGGAAATAAAAGCTCTTTTCGTATTCAAACGCATTCGGGTGCAGCGCCGCGCGATATACCGGATCCACGTCTTCCCCTTTCTCGACAATCAGATACGGAAACCTCGTCCGTATAACGCTCAGATTTTCCGGCGAGGCAAACAGTTCAATCGCGCGCCCGGTAATCCGGTTAATCTCGCGCAAATCGTCAATTCCGTGCAGATGGTCTGCGTGCGCATGGGTATAAAACACTGCGTCCACATCGCGGATATTCGATAAAATCAGCTGCATCCGCAAATCCGGCGACGTATCTATCAGCAGTTTCACCCCGCTGATTTCCATATACGTTCCCGACCTGAGCCGGATATTCTTTTCCTCTTTCGGATCGCAATCGCCGAAACCATAGGCCAGCGACGGCACGCCCGGCGCTGCTCCCGAACCTAAAATAATGACTTTGGACACGATACACCTTTCTTCTTATCGTTTCGCTTTTCGGTACAATTTAAAAAAGTTATCCGTAGTTATACGCGCTGTTTCTTCAATCGTCAAGCCCTTAATTGCGGCAATTTTCTCCGCCGTCTTTGCCACAAACGCCGGCTCGTTGGTTTTGCCGCGGTAAGGCACCGGCGCCAGATACGGGCTGTCGGTTTCAATCAGGATTTTATCTGCCGGATACGATGCAAAAACCGCCGCCACGTCTGCCCCGCTCTTAAACGTAACGATGCCCGACGCCGAAATGTAAAATCCGAGCTCCCGCACCGCGTCTGCAAACGCCTGCGTCGACGTAAAACAGTGGATAACCCCGGCCAGCCCGCCGAATTTCTCCGCCCCGCGCCGCAGCATATCAAGCATATCGTCCTCCGCCTCACGCTGGTGAATCATTAAGGGCAGTCCCGTAATGCCCGCTGCCTCAATATGCCGCGCAAACATTTCTTTCTGCTCCGCTTTGGCATCTGCGCCGTAGTGATAGTCAAGCCCGCATTCGCCGATGGCAATGACTTTCGGATGTTCCGCCGCCCGCACGATTTCCGCCACGCCGATACGCCCCAGTTTATTCGGTGCGCTGTCAGGATGCACGCCCGCCGACGTCCACATCTGCGGAATAATCCGCTTCATTGTCCCGCCGCACGCCTCGCTGCCCCGGCCGGCAGACTGTTCATTCTCGCCGCTGCCGCCGTCCCCGTCTCCTGCCCCGGTGCCTTCCCCACCTCCTGCCCCGGTGCCGTTCAGTTCTCCCGCAACGCCGGCCGGTCCGCCCCTGTCCGCCGCGCTCTGCGCCGCCCGCAGACTGTCCATCCGCTCGCACATCAAAAGCTGCGCCGCCGCCTCGTCCAAATCCTTTCCCGCATTCAAAATCACGCCGACGCCGGCTTCACCTGCCCGAAACGCGGTTGCGTCATCCTCAATATGGCAATGGCTGTCTGTAAACATATTCGTTTTATCCTTTCGCAATTGTTGTCCATAATATTTTCCGAGCGTTTAAAAAGCCTTAAAAAGCACCGCCCCAAACAAAAATACTTGCTTTTTTTCAGTACAATGCTACCCTAAATGAAATTTTATTGTTCAAGGAAAAAAGCATGACCAACACCGACGCCGCAGCAGCTTCCCCCACAACCACTACCGCAGCAGCTTCTCCCACAACCACTACCGCCGCAGCCCCCGCAACCGACAACACAGCCACAACCGACACCGCCGCAACCTGCACCGACGCAACCTGCACCGCAACTGCGGCCAAATTCTCCATATCAGCCATGGCCGACACCATCGTCAAAATCATAACCGCACTGGTTATCGCCAAATGCTGGTATATCGGCTGGGCTTTCCGCTGGGTTGTCGAGACGCCGCTGAGCTGTCTTGCCAAAACATTATTGATAATATTTTTCACCGCCTTGGCTCTGCATACCCGCCGAATATACCCGCAAGTCATCCTCGGGCTGATATGGTTCATTGTATTCCTCCCCTACTCCATATTTGCCGACAAAATAACCTTTGTGGATCCTGCCGATTTTACAAATACTATCATCTATAGTTCTTTCGTGCTGCTGTTATCCGTTCCCGTAATGTTGAACGTGCTTTACCGCGGAATGAACGACATTAACAACATCCGCCGCTCGGCTTTTGATTTCCGCACGCCCCGCCGCGATGCCCTGCTGCCGTATTTCTGTCTGATTGCCCTCCTCATCATATTTCTCTTCTTTCTTACGAACTTCGCAAGCATCTCAGGCTTCATGCCTAAGATTATTTGGCGCTGCCTGTTCTTTGGCCTGTCGGCATTATGTCTTTTGCCGCTTCCCGCCGCATTCTCGCGCCGATTGAAAGCCCGGCACGCCACAGCTCAAACGCCGCCGGAAGCCCAAAACTGCAAAGCCGATACCCCCAAAAAAACAACGCGGTTTCCGTTCTGGCACAAATATCAGCCCTGTTTTCGCCTGACAATAGTCGTCTTATGCATATTTGCTATGGTCGTTCTGCCATTTAAAAGCGGTGCGGTTTTACTCTTCCCTTGCCTCATCATCGGTGCGGTTTTATTCTCCCCTTGCCTAATCATCGGCGTATGTGAAGAATTCATACTCCTTTATAAACTGAGAAAAACAATTCTGCCGCCCCAAACCCCGACAGCAAAACAGCCCTTTGGCAGCTCCTCCGCCAATAACATAGCACAACCCGCCCCGGCAATTCCGGTATCGGTAAATTCCATCTGCAGGATCGCACCCCAAAACTTTGACGCGGGAACCTCTCGCTCGCCGCAAAATTTTGACATAAATACCTCCCGTGCACCACTTCTTCTGGCGCAGCAATCCCTGTTGCAAAAGCAAAGACGCGCCCGCTGCCGGAACTTCTTTCTTCATGCCGTAGGAATTATTATTCTCCTTATATTATTTACTTTTCTCTCTATCGGTATGGTAAATTACGGCTGCTGCGGCAACATCAATACAGCCGAACGCCGTTTCGGAAAAATCACTTCTGACGAACAGCTTTTACACGACAGGTACTATTTCTAATAAGCAGCTTCTGAAAGGCCGCTCCGAAACAGCGATTTCTGAACGGCAGCTCCGGGACGACGGCTTCTAAACAGCGGTTTCTGAAAGGCGGCTCCGGGACGGCAGCTCCGGGACGACGGCTCCGGAACGACGGCTTCTGAACAGCGGTTTCTGAAAGGCCGCTCCGGGACAGCGACTTCCGAGCGGCAGCCGGTTTCAGCCTGTCCGGCTTCTTTTCGTCGTATCCAGGCACCGCCGCCTAATCGTCAAAATTCTTATAATAAAACACCGCCGCCAGCACAATAAACTGTAAATATGCACCACCCAGCACCTCTGTTGCCAGTGCCACCGGCAGCGGTACGCCGACATACGCCATCAGTTTCCACGTCGCCGCCGTCAAAACCAGCCATACAGCCAGCACGGAAACCACCGTTCCCAGTTCGGCCGCCGCCCGTCCCAGCATATCTCGCCGATGCAAATAACACATCAGGCACGCGGCCAACACGACAAATATAATATCCTTAACCGACATAAGCGTTCTCTCCTCTTCGGCCGCAATTGTTACGGCAAAGCCTGCCTGTCAGCACGCGCTGCCCAGCCCGGTCAGGATTTGCAGCGCCGCCAGTTTCTTATCCATATTCAGCCGCACCGTCTCGTCGAGGGTTTTCAGCGTCGCCTCATAAGCCTCGTACAGCTCGCGCGGATGTGCCGCATCGGGCAGATTGTCGCGCACAAACCGGCAGACCAGCTCGGCAAACAGATACCAGCAGTCTTCGTCGCCGGCAACGTCGCCTGCCAGTTCCAGCAACAGCCCGCCGTCGCATTTTGCCCCGCCGTAACAGATTTTCTTAATATTTTCATACATTTCAAGCGCGTCGTTTTCGGCATACTTGAGCGCCCGTCCGATACTCCCCGCCGCAATCTTCGCCAGCCCCTGCACTTCAGCCTCTTTCAGCGACGGCTTATACCGCCGCAGCAGGCTCGCCACCTCGGTTTCCTGCAGCGGTTTCAGCGCCAGCTTCGCACAGCGCGAGCGGATGGTCGGCAACAATTTCCCCGGATTGTGCGACACCAGCAGCAGAATGCTTTTAAGCGGCGGCTCTTCCAAAATTTTCAACAGCGCATTGGCCGAGGAAACGTTCAAATCGTCGGCGCTGTCCACAATCACCACCCGCCAGTTGTCGTTAAACGATTTCTTGCCGAGAAATTCCACCACGCCGCGCACATCTTCGACTTTAATCACCGCCGAACGTTTCAGCCCCTGTTTCATTTCGTCGTCAACTTCTTCGCCCTGATTAATCGCCTTAATCAGCTTTTTCTTATCCGTCTCGGTAAAGTCGCGCTCCAGCACCTTAAAATCGGGATGCGACTTCTGCGCCACTTGCGCAAACACCGGACCGTCAACCGGAACCTCCAGCGTTTCGTAAGTTTTGCCGGTTTCCGCCGCCAACAGAAAACGCGCAATTTTATAGGCCAGCGTCGCCTTGCCGATTCCCTCGTCGCCGGTAATCAGCCAGCCGTGATGCAATGCGCCGGAATTGTACGCCGACAAAAACAGCCGCACTTCTTCGTCATGCCCGATAAGATACGGATTCCTGCTGGGATAAATCGCTTCGTCTGCCATCTGCGCCGCTCATTCCCCCTGCATCCGGGAAGTCAGGTCTTTCCCCTGCCCGGTCAGCTTTTCCTGCGGCCGTGAAGTCAGGTTTCCCCCCTGCCCGGTCAATTTCTCCTGCGGCCGTTCGGCCAGCAGCCGTGCCAGATAAGTCCTGAACGCCGCAAACTGCTCCGTCTGTGCATCGGCCACCGCCTGCATCGAACAGTCTTCGCCGCAGAATTTCGGATTAAATCCCGTATCCGCCCCGCCGACATAAAAGCTCTGCGCCTTTTGGGCAAACGCCGCCAGCATCTCGGGATTACCGTCATAATATGCGTTGATAATGTCATAACCGATATTTTCATAACAGGCGTTGACTTCTGCAAACGTCTGCGACAGATATGCCGCCGCGTCATAAACGTTTCCCTGATAGAGCATGGCCTTTTCCAAATCCAGCCCGTCCGCGCGCGCATCAAGGCAGGAAGCTATCTGCTCCCGATATGCGGCAATCTCAGCCTCATTTTCCGCACGGCCAAACGCGCCGGTCGCCCGGTCCGCCCCGGCACCGTCTTCCCGTTCTGCCGCGCCAGTATATCTGTGCTGCGCTGCGTCATACCATTCGTCCAGAGGCGCACGGGCCGTTTCACGTTCGCTCTTATTCGGATAAACATAAATAATTTCCTCGGTTCCGCCCGCTTTTGCCTCTCTTGCGCCGCCCTTTTCCATTGCAGCCGCGCCATAATGTCCCGCCGTTGCAACGCTGTGTTCCGTCGCTGCACTGCCATTCCCCGCCGTTGCAGCACTGTTCCCCGCTGCTATCTCGTTGCTCTTCTCTGCCGCAGCATTATTCTTCTCTGCCGCTGTGCCGCCGTTTTTCTTTGCCGCGGCGCCATCATTCCCCGCCGCTGCGCCGTTATTCTTCTTGACCACCGCAGAACTGTCAGCCGCTGCTGCCGCCTTGCTTCGTATAACCTTCAACGGTACCGCCTGCACCCGGCTCGCGGCGCGGGCGCCTTTCATCTCCGTACCGCTGCCGTCTTCCTGTCCCGAAACGGCCGCCCGCCCGCCGGAAACCTCCGCGCTGCCCGCCGGCGCAAAAATATCCGCCAGCAGAGCCTCGTCCTCGGGGCGTATCATCTCCGCCGCCCGCGCTTCCTCCGCTCCGAACCCGGCCGCCGCTCCGAACCCGGCTCCGGCCAGAGCCATACAACTTAAAAATACCCGGCTTTTCTTCAACATTGGCAATTCTCTTACTTTTTGTTAAGGATTTGACGCGTATAATAAGCGCAAAGTTTATAATTGTCAAAAAAATTTTGGCGCTTCTGCATAAAAACAAACAGTCAATAACTTGCTGTTGAAGCTTTACAAAAGCCGGAATTCCGGTTATGACGATACGCAAAGGAACGATACAAATGACGAGATTGAAAACAAACCTGAACTTCTGCCTCGGGCTCGGTACCCTGCTCCTGCTGGCGGGCTGCGCTTCCGAGCCGAAAGAGTTTGAATACAAAAACCTCACCGAAGAAGTCGAAGCCATCAAAGCCGACGGCGGCATCTACAAAGTCGGCAACCCGTATACCGTTATGGGGCAAAGCTACACCCCGCGCGAAGATTACGGCTACGTTGAAACCGGCATGGCTTCATGGTACGGCGACGACTTCCACAACAAGCGCACCGCCAACGGCGAAACCTATGACATGCGCGCCGTAACCGCTGCGCACCGCACGCTGCCTCTGCCGTCGATTGTCCGCGTAACCAACCTCGAAAACGGGCGGTCGATTATTGCCCGCGTCAACGACCGCGGCCCCTATGTCAAAAACCGCATTATCGACCTCTCCGAAAAGGGTGCCGAACTGCTGGGCTACAAAAACAAAGGCACAACCAAAGTCAAAGTCGAAGTTTTGGAGCGCGAAAGCCGCGCCATAAAGGAAGCCATGCTTTCCCCGTCCAATTCCTCCGCGACTTACGGCAACCAGACCATACCTTATTCCAACACACAGACGGCAATGGCTGCGGCACCCGCCGCCGGAACTGCCGCGGCAAAACCGGCCGCCAAGCCGGCAAAGTACGAAATCAGCACATCACAACAACGCCAGCCGCTTAAATACACATCGGAAATTTCGCTGGCGTCCAATGCGTCCGCTGCGGCGGTCAATGTGCCGGAAAGCGCAGGCGAAGGCCCTTTCTTCGTCCAGGTCGGCGCCTTTGCCGATTATGACAAGGCCAGACAGATGGCGGATAATATGAAGCGTTTCGGCAACGTTTCGATTTACGAAGCCTACTTAAGCAAAAACGGCGTTTACCGCGTCCGCCTCGGTGCTTATCCGAACCGCGGCGAAGCGATGAAAATCCTTGACCGCGTGCTTGATTACGGGCACTCGGACGTAACTATTGTGGAAAAAGATTAGCCCGTTCCGGCAGCGGCGGAATATCCGCCGTTCCCGCCAGACGGCGCCCTGTGGCAACTAAAACTGGAGAACAAACGACAATGGCTCTGAATATCACTAATTCCCTGCGGCAAAATCAATCCGGCCGCATATCGCTTTCCCAAAAACTCTGCCTTCTGGCGGCGGGAATTTCCTGCCTTTCTTTCGCCGCGTCGGCGCACGCCTTTGAAACCAAGGCCAGAAACGCGATTTTGATGGATTATGAAACCGGCGCCTATCTGTTCACCAAAAACCATCAGGAAATGATTGCCCCGGCATCAATGAGCAAACTGATGACCGTCTATGTCCTCTTAAGCAAGCTTAAGGACGGCGAAATTTCCCTTGACGACAAATTTACCGTCAGCGAAAACGCCTGGCGCAAGGGCGGCGCAGCCTCCGGCGGGTCGACCATGTTTCTGAAAATCGGACAGGAAGTCCGGGTTGAAGACCTCCTGAAAGGGATTCTCATCCAGTCCGGCAACGATGCCTGCATCGTCGTCGCCGAAAACCTTGCCGGTTCGGAAGCGGAATTTGCCGCGATGATGAATGAGACCGCCGAAAAAATCGGCCTGCATAATGCCCACTTTGAAAACGCCACCGGCCTGCCTCACCCCGAACATAAAATTTCCGTTGAAGACCTGGCTTTGCTCGCCCGGCGCATCATCGGCGAATTTCCCGAATTTTACCACCTGTTTTCCACAAAGGAATTCACCTTTAACGGCATCCGCCAGGGCAACCGCAACCCGCTGCTCTACAGCCTCAAAGGCGCCGACGGTCTCAAAACCGGCCACACGTCCGAAGCGGGTTTCTGCCTGACCGGTTCCGCCGTCCGGAACAACCGCCGCCTCATTGAGGTGATGGCCGGGCTGGAAAGCAACAAACAGCGCTCCGAAGAAACCGAAAGCCTGATGACCTGGGGTTTTGCCAACTTCGACAACTATAAGTTTTTTAACGAGAACCAGATTATGGCCGAAGTCCCCGTCTGGTACGGCACCGTCAAAACCGTTGATGCCGTCGTTCCCGAAAAAGTCGTCAGGACCATTAAAAAAAGCGGCAAAAGCAAATACGGCGCCAAAATCATTTATGACCAACCGCTGAAAGCCCCCGTGCTCAAAGGCGACAAAATCGGCGAACTGTTCATCACCTATGAAGATGAAACCGTAGATAAAATCCCGCTGGTCGCCAAAGACAACGTTGCCAAAATCGGCCCGTTCAGCCGTTTCCTCGCCAACCTGAAGTATTTTGTCTTCGGAACCGGTGAGTAACATGACGGCAGATATGAACCCCTCCGTTCCGCTCTCCGACACCGGCGACAGTTCCTCTTCCGCCGCACCCATCTCCGGCCAAAGCACTCCGCTCTCCGGCACCGCCTCTGCTGCGGTTCCGCATTGCGATACTTTCCATCCTGCCTCCGCCCCCTCTCGGCACGACCACTCTGCTCCCTCCGACGTCCAACGCGACTGCCCGGCTTCCTCAGCCGCCCGGCGCGGGCTTTTCATCACTTTTGAAGGCGGCGAAGGCTGCGGCAAATCCGTCCAGATTTCCCGCTTTGCCGAATATCTCCGTACCCGTGGCTGCGATGTCGTAATGACCCGCGAACCCGGCGGCACCCCCGTCGGCAAGGAAATCCGCCGCCTGCTGGTTGAAGGAGACAAAGACAAATTTGATGAAATCACCGAAATCCTGCTGTTCTATGCTGACCGCCGTATTGACTTAACACAAGTCGTTTTCCCTGCGCTTGCCGCCGGAAAATGCGTCCTCTCCGACCGTTTTAACGATTCGACCGTCGCTTACCAGTTTTACGGTTCCGGCAAATTTGCCGACACCGGAATAATGGAAAGATTATATAAAATTGTCGCCGGCGATTTTAAGCCCGACCTGACGTTTCTGCTCGACATCGACCCGCGCACCGGTCTGCAGCGCAGCTTCCAAAAAGCGCAAACAATGGCCAATAAAGAATTGCGGTTTGAAAATGTCGACATTGCGTTTCACGAACGCCTGCGCCGCGGCTATCTTGAACTGGCCGCCGCCGAACCGGAACGTTTCGCCGTCATTGATGCCGCCGGCACCATTGACGAGGTCGCAGCACGGATAATCGCCGCTTTTCAGGCTCGCGGCTTTTTCTGACGAGAGGCTTTTTCTGACAAACTGTTCTTTCTGGCTCACATCCTCTTCTGACAAGCCGCTCCTTCTGGCGCACGTTTTCTTCCGACACCCCAATCCGTTTGCGCTCATTTCTCTCCGGGAAGGCTGTCTTTTTCCGCCTGAGCCATCATCTCGTCGCACGGCATTTTCCCAGTTTCCGCAAATGCCGCTATATCGGCACTGAAATCAATCCTCTGCCCTTGCGGCGTCAGGCAATAGCCGGAAACCGGAACGCCCTGTTCATAAGCCACGCGCGATGCCGGGCTGCCGTCGGGATAATAGCGCTTGGCGTTTCCCTGCCGTTTGCCGTCGGCGTAATTTTCCTCCTGCCGAAGCGTACCGTCGCGGTAAAACGACCGTCGCAGCCCGTTCCACACGCCGCCGTTGACGCTTGTCTCGGTCTCGATTTTCCCGTTGTCATAATAGGCGGTCAGCACGCCTTCCGGTTTCCCGTCCTTATAAACGCCGGAATAACGCAAACCTCCGTCCGCAAAAAAGACGCGGTATTTGCCGTCCTGCCGTCCGTTGGCATAAAAAAGGGACGCCTGAACCTTTCCGTCGGGATAATACAGCCGCAGCTCGCCCGAAAAGGGAGCCCCGCTCCGCACGTCATAACACATGGTTCCCGCCTCATCACAACGCACCTCGCTGCGGACGGAAAAATCCCGTTTCGCCATAGCTGTTCCCGCCGTTGAAAATACTGCCGCAAACGCCGCTGCAAGCGCTGTTGCTGCCGTCATTGTCCGCATTGCCATCTGCAAAATCTCCGTTTCGGATTAAACCTGCCGCCAATATAGCCCGTTTTAAGCAAAAAGTCAAACCTTTGCTTCTTCTCCCACACTGCACTCAAATACAAAAAACCCCGCTGCTTCCGCAACGGGGCTCTGCTTCCGAACGCAAGCCTTCAAACAACGTCTGCCTTCAAAAACGTTGTTTGTTCCCGGCTTTTGTTTACGCCTCCAGCAGTTTCAGGACGTCTTCCGCAATCATTTCCGGTTCCAGCCGGTTTTTGCGGTAAATCTCGTCCAGCGGCTCGCGGTCGGTAAATTCCTTTCTGCCGCCGTATGCCAGCACTTTAAGCGCAGTTGCGCCGTAATACCGCGCGACTTTCTCGCCGAACCCGCCGTCCAAAACGCCGTCTTCCAGCGTAACCGCAACTTTATGCGTCTTCGCCAGTTCCGCCAGCGCCGCCTCGTCAGGTTCCGACACGCAGCGTACCGCTGCCACCGTAGCATGGATACCCTTTTCCTTAAGCTTGGCTGCCGCCTGCCGCCCCAGTTCCAGAAAATCGCCGACCGCCAGAATGGCAACGCCTTCGCCCTTCTCAACCACATTAAAACGCTTAACTTCCGCCGTTTCGGCCTTCATCGCCGCTCCGTCGGAAACAACTTCGCCCGGCACGCGGATAATCACCGGACGCTCCGTCTGCGTCATGCCCCATTCCAGCATCGCCAGATATTCCTCTTTCGTCGCCGGCGTCAGATAAACGATATTCGGAATATTCGCCGCCATCGCCATGTCAAAACAGCCGAGGTGCGTTGCATCCATCGGCGACAGCCCCGCGCCGAATACCAAAATCACTGCCGGATTGCTGTTAATCGCCAAATCCTGCGACAGCTGGTCATAAGTGCGCTGGATAAACGAACTGTAAACGCAGAAGACCGGACGGCAGCCGCCTTTTGCCAGCGCCGATGCCATTGCCACCGCGTGCTCTTCGGCAATGCCTACGTCAATATAGTGGCTGCCCAGTTCGGCGCGCCGTTCCGGTGTAAACCCGAACACGCCCGGCGTTCCCGCCGTCAGCACCGCAACTTTTCCGCCTTTTCCCGCATCGCTTTCGCGGATTTTGTTCAGCAAAAAGTCATAAGTCAAATCGTTGTAATTTTCCCCGCCGCCGAAGTCAGCCGTCTTTTCGCCGCTCTTCACGTCAAACGGCACGCTCCAATGCCACGGTTCCTTGTGTTCTTCCGCCGGCTTGTAGCCTTTGCCTTTCAGCGTGTTAAGGTGGACAACTACCGGTTTCGTGCTGTCTTTAACTTGTCTGAATGCCGCAATCAGCGCCTCAATGTCGTTGCCGTCGGCAACATACAGATAATCGTACCCCAGTGCCTTAAACAGATTGGTCTCCGCTTTGCCGTTGCTCTCGCGCAGTTGCTTCAGGTTATTGTAAAGCCCGCCGTGATTTTCGGCAATCGACATCTGATTGTCGTTGACCACCACGATAAAGTTCGTCCCGAGTTCAGACCCGGCAAAGTCCAGCCCTTCCAACGCCTCGCCGCCCGACAGCGACCCGTCGCCGATAACCGCAATCACATTGTACTTTTCGCCCTTAAGGTCGCGCGCTTTCGCCAACCCCGAAGCCAGGCTGACCGACGTTGACGTATGCCCGATGACAAAATGGTCGTGCTCGCTTTCGTGCGGATTCGTATAGCCGGAAATCTTTGCATAATCGTCAGGATTGAGAAAACCGTTTTTACGCCCGGTAATCATCTTGTGCGCATAACACTGGTGCGACACGTCATAAACAATTTTGTCTTCCGGCGAGTTAAAGACATAATGCAGCGCGAGCGTCGCCTCGACAAAGCCGAGGTTCGGGCCGACGTGCCCGCCGATAAGGCTGTCGCGCTTCAAAATCCCCTCCCGGATGTCCGCCGCCAAACCTTTTAATTCTTCCGCCGTCATCTTCTTAACGTCGGCCGGTGAATTTACCCTGTCCAGATATGTCATGTTCTTCCCTCTCTGTAGTTAATGTTTATCACAATATAGGATGCCGTTCCGGCAAAAGCAACCGGAAACACGAAAGTGCAAATCCGTCCCATCCCGATTCTGCCGCTACTCTAACATTTAGAGTTTGCTCTAAGTCAAGTATTATTTTCGCTCCGGTAAAACTTTTTCTCGTATGAGCCCAAATTTTCCTCCGCCCCGCTAAAAAAGGGCATCTGTCAAATCTCCTCCGCCGGCAAATTTCCCCCCGCCGGCAAATTTTCTCCGCCTGCCTAATCTTCTCCGCCGGTTAAATCTTCCCCGCCTGCCCAAAATGCAAAGCGCAACAAAACAAATTTAATTTTGATAAAATTAAAGGACCTGCACAGACGGCAAGCCCTTTCTGATAACTGGTGGAGGTAAGGGGGATCGAACCCCTGACCTATTGATTGCGAACCAATCGCTCTCCCATCTGAGCTATACCCCCGCAACGCAGATACGTTTACACCCTAAAAAAATAAAAAACAAGTCTTTTTTACGCCTATGGAAAAATTTTTCTCCGCTTGCTCCCTTTTCGTCCGCTCCGTCTGCGCCGGCTTCATTCGCAGTGGTTCCATTTGCAGCGGTTCTGCCCGCGTTGAACTCATCTCTTCTGTTCCGCCCTCTTTTATTTTGCCCGTTCCGCTTTTTTCTGCCCCGCTGCCGGCGCTTGTTTTTTAACAGCCGGCACCTTCTCCAACAGTCGCCCCTCATCTTTAACAACTGCCCCCTCTTCCTTAACTGTTGGCCCCCTCTTCTTTAACAACTGCCCCCTCTTCTTTAACAGCCTTCCTTTTTTTTAACAAAAGGCAAAAATTTTGCTTGCAATTTAAAAAATATGCCGCTATAAGGTCATCTGTTCTCATAACGGGGTTGTAGCTCAGTTGGGAGAGCGCTTGAATGGCATTCAAGAGGTCAGGGGTTCGATTCCCCTCAGCTCCACCAGTTAGGACAAGGGTTTGCAAAAGCAAACCCTTTTTGTTTTTCTGAATTCTCCTGCCCGTGATAAAGCCTTTTCTTCTGCCGTCGCAAAACGGCTGGCAGCGCGGATCTCCCTGACCGTCCCCCGCCATTTCGGATAAAATATTTTTTGCTTGAATGTTAATAATATATGATGTAATGACTATATCCGACGCGGGGACATCGTTCTTGCGTCTGCAAATGGGGTACGCTATCCCGTTTCAAACGGCGGTGTGTGGATATACACCGTTAAAAATGATGTGAAAGGCTTTAGGGAGAGAACTGCTTAACTTAACTCACCTCCCTGAAATTCCGCACACCGTTTTATATATCCCCGATATTTCCTATGGTCGGGGTACCTCCGAATAAGGTTCGCCAAATAAGGAGGGGCACTACCGTTTGAGTGCATAGCGATACCCCGGCCGCCTTGCTTTTTGGGATTAATGCAAAGTGCGCCGCGCATCAAACCAAATTGATGCGAGTACACCGCAGGTCAAACCGGGCGCCCGGCTGCTGCCGCAAGCGCACCGCCAATGAAGACTTTAAGAGAAAAAATGATGACTTCCGTATCTGATAATGCCCAAACTCCGGCATCTGCCAAAACGCCCGCTCCCCGGAAGACGACGCCTCCGGCCGCATCCGGGCAGATATCATCTGTTACTCCACATCCCGCCGCATCTGCGGCAGGGCGGCTGCTCCTCCTTTCCTGTTGTGCGCCGTGTGCCTGCGCCGTCATCAAAAAGCTTCATGAAGACGGCACGGATTTCACCGTGGCGTTTTACAATCCGAACATTCACCCCGCCTCCGAATATAAAAAGCGCCGCGATGAACAAAAGCAGCTCTGCGCAACTTGGAACATTCCGTTCACGGAACTCTCCTACGACCCTGAAAACTGGCTTCAAACCACCCTGCCCTATAAAGACGAGCCTGAACGCGGCGCCCGCTGCTCCGTCTGTTTTGAGTTACGCCTGAAAAAAGTGATGGATTACGCCAAAGCCAATGGTTTCGCTGCCGTCGCCTCTGTTCTGGGCGTTTCGCGCTGGAAAAATCTGGCGCAGGTTAATGCCGCCGCCGCCCGCGCTTCCGCAAAGACCGGCGTCCCGTATCTGGAAATAGAAGGCCGCAAACACGGCATGCAGGAAGCCCGCCTCGCTCTGATAAAAGAACTGGGGCTGTATAATCAGGATTATTGCGGCTGTGTTTATTCCATGCGCACCAGCCGCTGACCTGTCGCCCACAACCCGCTGACCCGCCGCCACCCACTATCTCCCCATCGCCGCAACCTGTCGCCACGCCGCTATCTCCCCACCGCCGCTGCCCTTCCGTATTCCCTCATACCGCACTGCCCGCTCTCCTTCATATTCCCGCATAAAGCATCGCCCGTTCTCCTCCATATTCCCGCATAAAGCATCGTCCGTTCTCCTCCGTATTCCCGCAAAAACGCAGCGTTCCGCATCTCCGCTCCCCCTCCCGCAAAAAACACGGCGCCCCGCCCGCTTTTTAAGTCTTTATTAGCAAATAAGCGCTATATTTTCCTCATATCGGCGGAGAACCCCCGCCGCTCTTCACATAATGCAGCAGGAAAGGATAAAAAGATGGAAATAATTTTCGATGAAAACCAAAACGATGCTTTTCAGGGTCAGAATTACCCCGTCTTTAACCTGCGCACCCCGAAAGCCGTCGATTTCAGGCAGCTGCAAAAGCAGGCCCGCGACCTGGCAAAGGCAAACCGGGACAACGAAACCGTTCTGATTCGCCCCGAACATGAAAATCCTTCTTGCTTTCTCTTTGCGGCACTCCTCAGCCTTGAAGGCAGAAACGCCCTCCCCCTGCAAGGCGTTTTCAAAGTCGCCGATTACAAGCAGGCATTGGAAAAATACCGCCCGTACTTTTCGTTTACCGTAGCCGCGGATTATGTCCTGCGCCTGATTGAAATGGATAAAAACGCCATGTACAAGGACATCCAGTCGCTGAGCTACCTCGGGCTGGACGTCAAAAACGATTATATTGAAAATACCATAACCCTGCACCTGTCCAACCCCGGCCGGAAATACGTTTTTCACGCCTCGTCGCTGGAAAACACGGTCATTCTCGCCAGTTTCATCAAAATGCTGTCGCTGATGAAGCTCAACGTCAACTTAGACGTAACCATCGTATTAAAGATGCTGCCTGCGGACAACGTCATCGCCATCAACCGCGACGAACTGCTGCAAAAGCTGTTTTGGTGCGCCCGCCCGTTCCTGCTTGGCACTGCCCGGGCAAACGGCTAAAGCGGAGTGCCGGTATGAAAAAAGACACGCTTTTGGCTTTTGCCGTCGACACTCCGTATATGGGATGCCGCAACCAGCTTCTCGGCGCGCTGGATGCCATCAACAAAAATTCTAAAACCGCACTCCCGGCCGAAAAATGCCTGTTGCTGCCGTCCGGCGCCGAAACCGTCGACGATATGCGCGAGTCGCTCTGCTATGCGCATTTCGGCAGCTACCGCAGTTTTCAGAATGAAATATTTGCGCTGTTGGATGCCCGCCTGCCGCAGCTTCCTGCCGTGCCCCGCGTTTTCATAACCGCCTATAACCTGACCGAAAGCGGCGCCGCCGACAAAAACGCCGATATGCTGTGCCGCGCCGTCAAGGAATACTATCGCCAGCACAATCTCGGCAAAATTTTTACCGTCGTCCTCATCAGCCGGCTGCACAATTACAAATACGTCGACCTCGTCAACGTTCCCAAACACCTGCTGACGTTTTATTCGCGCATCCGCCTTCTGCAAAACAAAAAGCTGCGCCAGAAAACCCTGATTACCGTCGGCACCGTCCACAAATTCACCATGGCCGGCGTTCTCGCCCGCAAGGCAGAACTGGACGAAAAGTTGAAGAAAACGCCGCGCGAACCGGTATTGAAACAACAAATTACCAAACTCAGAAACTTCACCCGCAAAAGCAAAAAAGTCGTCATCTGCCTCGGCGGACGTGTCGAAGGCAGCGAAATCGTTTTCAATGTCAATTACGCCAAAAGCCTGTTCGAGAAATGCGTCGCCCTGGTGCGCCACGGTTACGGCGTGGCTATCGTCAACGGCCCCCGCACGCCGAACGACGTTACCGATTATTTGTACGAAGCGGCACTGTCAGCGCCTGACATTATTTTTCAAAACTGCAAAAACATCGCCAGCAGCGATGCCGAACGAAAAGTTTGGCGCATATACTCCGGCAGGCATGAAGATGACTTTGCCAAATTGAAAAAGCTCGGCAACATATACCCCGCCGTTCTCGGCTATGGCAACACGCTCGCCGTTCACACGTCCGACACGTATTCCTGCTGCGAAACCGTCAGCGCCGGCATTCCGACGGCTATCAGTTCCGAAGGGATTTTTATCGACAAGTCCGTCCGCGCCGACTGTCTGAATATGTTGCAGCTGATGACGCCGAAATACGCGCTCCGCTTTGAAGATTTCGTCAGTCTGGCGTGCTATATGGGCATCGAACCGCAGCACCTGCACCCGGCCGTATTGTCCGACCTGCCGCGCGTCTTTGCCGAGGCCGTGCGCCACCGGATAACCGAAACCGGGCGCCGGCGGATAAAATAGGTCTTTTTCCGCACCCCGCTGCCGGCCTTGCCGCCGCATCTCCGCCCTGCCTGTTCTGGCAGCGCTACCTGTTCTACTTGCGCCAGTTCTGTCTGCCCGGCCGGCGCTGCCGGGTTCGGCTTGTTCTGCCTGCTCGGCTTATTCTGCCGGATTTGGCCTGTTCTGGCGGCTCTACCGGCTCCACCATCTTTTCTTTTTGGCAAAGTCAGACATTAGCGCCTCAAACCGGCTTTTGTCCGTTTCCTTGGCGAACGTTGCTTCCTTCCTGGCAATCTCCTCGCTCATTTTCTTCATGGCTTTATAAACAGGCGTATACAGTTTCCCTTTTTCATTGCGCAATTTTACCATTCCTTCCTGCAAAATCACATCGCCGCTTGCATGTTCCTGCTCTATTCTACGCGACCATGAATCTTTGACTTCCTCGATGCCATCTTTAAAAGCCATCTTGACCTCTAAATACGGAATATCCGGGAAATCCGGATCATTATCCAGGTGTATATAACAGGAAACTTTCAAAACCCGGTCAGCGTCTGATAAATTGGTAACCGTTGCCTCCACGGCATTTTCTTTTCCACGCATATCAATCTTGCCGCTTTTGTTTATGGCGGGCATTTTATCGATTTTTATTTCCAGCTTTTTGCCAAACATTTTTATTCTCCTCTGTTATTCGTTCTGTAGCTAAGCTGAAAAGTATTATAGCAGAAAATCCACCCCTGTCAACAAAATACCTTTTGCCGGTTTGGCGTGTCAGACACAGGAACAGCCCCTCATCACGCAAAAATGTCCATACCCTGGTACGGCCCGATTTCAAATACGTCTGCCGTCAGAAAGCGCTCGTTCTTGCCGATGGAAGCGATGGCGGCCATATCCCCGGCGTCAAGCTCAACGTTAAGAGCCGCCAGATTCTCGCGCAGGTGTTTCTCTTCAACCGCCTTCGGAATGACCGCTACGCCGCGCTGCATATTCCAAGCCAGCAAAATCTGTGCCGGCGTCGCATTGTTTTTTTCCGCAATCCGGTCAATAACCGGATCCTCCAGCATAACGCTGCTTCCCGAGCCCAGCGGAGAATAAGCCGTCAGCGCAATCATATTCTTCTGACAATAGGTCAGCAGTTCCTCCTGCGGCAGATAAGGATGGCTCTCCACCTGGTTGACCATCGGATTGATTTCCGAAGTCATCGCCAGTTCGGTCAGGCTTTTTTCGCCGAAGTTGGAAACGCCGATTGCCTTGGCCTTTCCCTCTTTGTACAATTCCTCCATCGCCTGCCATGTATCGGCAATCGGCGCCTCGGACAACGGCAGCATATCGTCGGCCGTAAGCGGCATCAGCGCTTCTTTTTTCTGCGCCACCGGCCAATGCATCAAAAACAAATCCAGATATTCCAGCTTCAGCCGCGTCAGCATTTCTTGCAACGCCGGTGCCACGTCTTCGGCACGGTGCGCGTTGTTCCACAGTTTGGAAGTAACGAAAATATCCTCCCGTTTCAGCCCGTCTTCGGCCATGGCATCGGCAAACGCCTGCCCGACCGCTTCTTCATTGTTGTATATTGCCGCGCAGTCGAAGTGCGTATAGCCGAGCTTCAGCGCCCAGCGCACCGCCGCATACGCCTCCGACGGCTCGCTCTTCCACGTCCCCAGCCCGATAATCGGCATTTCCGTTTCGTTGTTAAGCTTGATAAAACGCATTTTCTCCTCCTCCTCAAATCTTCAACTTATTATGATATAGCCCCGCCGCGCCGGGATTAAAGCTGGCAATCCTGCCATACCGGCACTGGTACCCCCACACGCCTCACTCCTGACCTCCGCCCGAATTTGCCCGCGCCACCCCATATACCCCACATCAGCCCTCCGCCCGAATTTGCCCGCGCCAGCCGCTTTATCGCTTGGTTATCCCCATTTTCATTGCCCCAAAATAAAAATTTTGCTTGCAAACAATCAAATATAGACTAAAGTTATGCTATCGTTTCTAACCATAACGATAATTTCTTAACTTTTGAGAGGAACTCTTAGATGAAAAAAGTTTTATTATTGGCAGGACTTGCCGGAATGGTTGCCGCAAACGCGGAAGCTATTGATGTAACCCCGTATGTCGGTTTGGACGCAAACTATGCGCTCGTTGATACGGATTCCAGCCACAGCATCAGCTCCAAAGACTGGTCTTTGTCCGGCGTTATCGGCGGCAGAACCGACCGTTTCGGCTTGGAAGCTTTTTACAATGCCGGCCTGAAAGAACACAAATCCAGCCACGATTCCCGCATCAGCGGCTACGGTATTGATGCGTTGGTCTTCCAGCAGCTCGGCTGCTCCGGCAGATGGGAACTCGTTGGCTCCGCCGGTCTTGCCAATTACAAGCTCAAAGGCGACAACGGCCTGGGTACTGACCGCGGCTATGCCGAACGTCTCGGCGCCGGCGTACAGTACGCCATGAGCGAAAACGCCACTGTCCGGGTTATGTATCACCATGCCTGGGTTCACAGCTCGCAGTTAGACGCGCTTGACGAATTCACCGTTGGTATCAGATACGCTTTCTAATCGTAAAGCGTTTATCGTTAAAGGGGAACCTTCACGGTTCCTCTTTTTTGTTGCCGGTTCGCCGCCCCTCGTCAATATCCCGTCCGCCCACTCTCCGCCACTCCCGGCAACAGTATCCGCTGTCGTCCCGGCGCCGTTCAGCCCTTGTCTCCGCCCATAACGTCGGCAAAATGTAACCAGGGAACCTCGCCAAGCAAAAACCCCGCTGCACAAACAGCGGGGTTTCCTTTCGGCACATTGCCTTGCTATCTGCGGCGCAGAAACGACGGGATTTCCAAATCGTCTTCGCTGTCGTTTTCCTTTTCGGCAAAGTCTTCGATTTCGTCAAACTTCGGCACCACTACCGGCTTAACCGGCTTTTTGGCCTTGGCGCGCGAAATGCCCAAAATCTTGTCGATAAAACGTTGGCGGGTCGGTTCTTCCGGCTCTTCCTGAATCATCGCCTGCGCTTCTTCGCGGGCTCTGCGTTCGCGCGGCAGTTCTACTTCGCCCTGTTCCGGAAACAGCTGCGGCTCTTCTTCAATAATCTTAACCCGGGCCGTCGGGGCAAACGCCTTTTCCACTTTGACTTCCGCCAGTTCAGATTTCACCTGCGCCGCCTCTTCTGCATTGGCGACCACCGGCTTGTTGATTATCGCATTAAACAACGCCGAAGACGGGTGAGCCTCTTCATTCTCCTCTTCGCCTTTCAGCGCGGCAAATTCCTCCTGTTTCGGCGCCGCCGCCTTTTTCGCGGCAGTCAGCTCAACCACATTGTCAAGCTCAATCGGCGCTTCGTCCAAAACCGTTTCTTCAACCGTAATTTCTTCCCGCAGCGGCATTTCCGGCATCTCCCGGCGTTCTTCCTCATCTTCTGCTTTGCCGGCGTCAAGGTCAACGTACGCCCCCATATCCTTGGTTTTCAAAACCTGCATTGTCGCTTCGTCGTCAATGCCCGTTACCACGATGGAAACGCGAATGCGCCCCGACAGCGAATCATCATAGCTGGAACCGAAGATAATCTCGGCATTTTCATCGACTTCCTCGCGGATGATATTAACCGCCTCGTCGATTTCCATCAGCGTAATGTCCGAACCGCCGGTAATATTAATCAAAACGCCTTTTGCACCCTTCATCGAACAGTCGTCCAGAATCGGGTTGGAAAGCGCCTGTTCCGCCGCAACGCGAGCCCGGTCTTCGCCTTCTGCCTCGCCGGTTCCCATAATCGCCTTGCCCTTGTCTTCCATAATGCGCTTAACGTCGGCAAAGTCAAGGTTAATCAGCCCCGGCATAATCATCAAATCCGTAATTGAGCGCACGCCGTCATAAAGCACTTCGTCGGCTTTGACAAACGCATCTTTGAGCGTCGTATTCTTGTCGGCAATGCGAAACAGGTTCTGGTTCGGGATAACAATGATGCTGTCGACTTCCTGGATAAAATTCTCCAGCGCCGCTTCGGCGTTTTCCATTCTTTTTTTGCCTTCAAACGCAAACGGCTTGGTAACCACGCCCACGGTAAGAATTCCTTTTTCCTTGGCAATCTTCGCCACTACCGGCGCCGCGCCCGACCCGGTACCGCCGCCCATGCCCGCGGTGATGAACACCATATTGGAATCCGCCAGTTCTTTTTCTATATCTTCGCGGGCTTCCTCGGCCGCCATTTTGCCGATTTCCGGCCTTGCACCCGCGCCCAGCCCCTGCGTGATTTCAAGCCCGAGCTGGATTTTCCGGCCCGCCGGAGAAAGCGCCAGCGCCTGCGCGTCGGTATTGGCAACAACAAAATCGACCCCCTCCAGATTCTTGGCCATCATGTTGCTGATGGCGTTGCCGCCGCCGCCGCCGACGCCGATAACGGTAATTCTTGGTTTCAAATGCGTAAAGCTCGTTTCTCCGACAGCCAGTTTTATTGCCATTGTTTTTTCTCCGTGATATAAAAAAAGCTAAAATCCATTTGTTACGGATTCTAGCTTTAAATAAATTAAGTTTTAGTTACCATCAGCACGTTTTTTTGCATAAATCAAGATTTTTCCGGCTCCGTTTTCTGCCGCGCTCCAAACGTCAGCACGTTTTTTTGAACAGCTCCAGAATCTTCGTAAACAGCCCGTCGGCATTGGAACTGACATTAACTTTCTTGACGATTTTGCGCTCCGAATTGTTGACGGCAAACAGCAACAGCCCCAGCGCCGTGGAAAACGTCGGATTGTGCAGCACCTGCGGAATGTTTTCGATATTGCGCGGCCGCCCGATTCGTACCTGCTTGTCCAGCACCATGCTCGCCACCTCGCGCATGCCCGGCAGCTGCGACGCCCCGCCGGTCAGCACCACGCGGTGCGACGCGGTGTTCTTGTAGCCTGCTTCGTCCAGCTTTCGCCCGACCAGCTCAAAAATCTCTTCAATCCGCGGCGAAATAATATTAATCAAATCCGAGCGGTAAATCTGTTTGATGTTGCTGTCGTCCTCTTCGCCGACCGGATATACATTAATGATTTCCTGCTCGTCCTGGCTGATGAGAAACGCGCAGCCGTGGCGGTTTTTGACCTCTTCCGCATAGTTGAACGAGGTCGTCAGCCCCAGCGCGATATCGTTGGTAACGTTAATTCCCCCGACCGGAATTGACGAAAAATAAACCGGGTGCCCGTTCTTAAACGTTGCAATGCTTGTCGTGCCGCCGCCGATGTCAATAATCGTCGCCCCGAGTTCCTTTTCGTCGTCCACCAGGCACGAAAGCCCCGACGCATACGCCGAAAACGCCTTCATCTCCACTTCAAGGTGCGAACTCTCTACCACCGTCGCCAGATTTTTATACATCGGCCGCGGATACAGCCCGAGCAGAATATCCACGCTGAGCGTGTCGCCGTAAATGCTAATCGGGTTTTTGACCTCTTCACCGTTGTCGACATGGTACCCCATCGTCAGAAAATGAATCGGCTCGTTGCCCTCGACATTAACTTTCATCAGCCCTTTGTCGGTAACTTTCTTGACGTCTTCTTCGCCGACCGGGCGGTTCTTGTGGATAGAGATTGACGAGCTCCGCACCACGCTGCGGGTACGGTCGCCGGAAACATTGACAATCACGTTGGTAATGCGCTCGTTGGCCATCTGTTCGGCCGCTTCGACCGCATTGCAAACCGCAATCGTCGCCTGATTAACGTCGGTAACCACGCCGTTTTTAATCCCTTTGGCGGCATTGTAGCCGTAGCCTAAAATCGAAACCCTCTTTTCTTTTGTTACTCTGGCAATAATGCAGCACACTTTGGACGTTCCGATGTCCAAAGCCGCTACAATCGGCGATCTGTTAAAAGAATGGTTCATTGCAATCCCTTTACTTTTTTATCTTTTAAGCATCAAATCTTCAACAGACTTATCAATGTCTACCACAATTCTGTTATCGTACCTTACATCAAAGGAAGTTAATTTACGTTTAAAAATTCCCTGCCTTTTATTTAATAATGCGATTTTTTGGTAAGCTTCGGCAAATTTCTTTTCCGGCAGCTTGACAACCACGCCGTTGTTGACATTGTCAAAAATCAAATCCCAGCGCCGGTTGGAAACGAATACCGCCGCTTTGACCCGGTTCGCCAGTTCCTCGTCGGTCGCCAGCACTTTCAGAAGTTCCGCCAGATGGTGCGGCGCGCCGTCGCCTGTCAGAAGCAAAATCGGCGCGTCCGGCTCGTATTCTTCAACCTCGATGACATTCCCTTCCGCATCCACCGGATAATAGCGCCCCTCATACTGCCAAATCGCCTTGACCTGCCGTTCTTCAATATTGACCAGAATATTGTTCGGGAAAAACTCTCTTTTGACCACGCATTTCCGCACCCACGTCAGCTGCTCGATGCGGTTTTGCAGCTTGGCAATATCAATCCCCAAAATGCTCTCGTTTTCCGAAAGGTTCAGCGCTTGGACTAAATCTTCGTAAGAAGTGCGGCGGTTGCCCTCGACAATCACGTCCTCGACATACATGCCGTGGTCGGCGGAGATTCTGTAAATCGCCTGCATCAGTTTGTCAAACTGTGCCGCAATCACGTTGTCGCGAACCGTTACCGCTGTCAGCGCCAGCGACAGCATAATCAGAAACGCCGCCGCCAGCCCGGTCAGCCGGTATGCCCATTCGCGTTCGGGCCGGACCTTCATATCCTGCAAATTCATATTGTTAGCCGCCGTTGTTGCCATCTCGCTTTACATTCCCTTATTTTTTCACGCCCATGCGCCGCACTTCCCATTCCAGCGTAATCGCTGTCTTCTCTTTCACTTTCTCGATAATCATTTCTCCAAGTTCTTCAATATCTTCCGCCGTTGCCTTGCCGCGATTGATGAGAAAATTGCAGTGCATGTCCGAAACTTCCGCCCCGCCGACTTTCAGCCCCGCGCAGCCTGCTTCCTTAATCAGCTTCCATGCCTGCAATCCCTCGGGGTTCTTAAACGTAGACCCCGCCGTCTTTTTGTTAATCGGCTGATGCGCCAGGCGGTACGCCAGCTGCTCGTCCATCGTTTTGCGGATTTCTTCCGGCGCCGCTTTTACGCCCTTGAGCGTTGCGTCAAGCACAATCCAGTTTTCCGGAAACATACTGGAACGGTACGAAAAGTTAAAATCTTCCGCCCCGGTTTCGTAAATCTGCCCCCAGTCGTTCATAATATGCGCCCGCACAAACACGTCCGACACCGTCTTGCCGAAACACCCGGCATTCGTGCGCAGCAGCCCGCCGATGCGCCCCGGCACCGAACAGATAAACTCCAGCCCGCCGACGCCGTTGTCAATCAGCGCTTTTTTCAAATCGCTGTTTTTCAGCCCCGCGCCGACCGTAACTTCCGCCCCGTCAAACTTCACCTGACGAAACGCCGGTGCATCCAGCTTAACGACCACGCCGGGAATTCCCCCGTCGCGAATGAGGAGATTGGAACCGCCGCCGATAACCGTAACCGGAATTGCCGCCGGCTTGCGCATCAGAAACGTTTTCAAATCGTCCGCATCTTCGGGCAGAAACAGCACTTCCGCCGGCCCTCCGACCCCGAACCAGGTATGTTTCGCCAGCTTGGCATTCTCAATGTATTTGCCGCGCACTTCCGGCAGGCTGTCCAAAATCGGCGTCTTCGCCCCGAATAATCTTCCGAACATTATTTTCTCCTTTTTCTTTTTTGCATCGTCTTGTCCGTTCCTCGCTCCGTTTCACGCGCCCTGCCGGTCGTTTCCGTCCCGGTTCGCCGTTGCCCTGTCCGTCTCCGGTCACGCCATCGCCGTCATCTGCGCCGCCGCCATCCGTTGCCCTGTCCGAACACCGCTCCGGGGCATTCGCTCGCTGCGCCGCCGCCATCCGTTGCCCTGTTCGAATACCGCCCCGGGTCATTCGGTCGCTGCGCCGCGGCTACCCGTTGTCCTTGTCCTCGGCCGCCGCGTTCTTGCGCGTTATCGCCAACAGCATCCCCATCGCCAGACAGCTCGCCAGCATTGATGACCCGCCGTAGGACACGAACGGCAGCGTCATCCCCTTGGCAGGCATGAGCTGCAGCGCCGAACACATATTGACAATTGCCTGTCCGCCGAGCGAGGCCGCCAGTCCCGATGCCGCATACATAACGAACAAATTGTTGTCGCGCATGGAAAGCGTCATCGAGCGCACCACAATCGCCGCAAACGCCGCGACGATAATCGTCGTCAGCCACACGCCGCACTCTTCTCCCGCCAGCGCAAAGATAAAGTCCGTATGTACGTCCGGCAGCGTCATCTTGACATACCCTTCGCCCGGCCCGCGCCCCAGCAGGTTGCCGTTGGCAAACGCATCCATCGACTTTTGTATCTGCGACCCGATTTCATTCTCGGATGCCAGAAAACGGTCGATACGGTCGCGCACGTGTGCCAGAAAGAAATACGACCCCGTAACCAGTACCAGCCCTGCCGAAAACAGCGTCATAATCAGCCATACCGGAATTCCTGCCCAGACCATCTGCAGCGCCCATACGCCGGAAATCAGCACCGTCATGCCCAAATCCGGCTGCCCGAACACCGACAGCGCCGTCAGCAGAAAAAGCCCGACCGCCAGCGTCATGCCCGGAAAATCCTCAATTCTCTTGTTCGCGTCCAGCAGCCACGCCGTTACCACGATAAACACCGGCTTGATGAACTCCGACGGCTGCAGCGAAAATCCCGCAAACTTAATCCAGCGCGCCGCCCCTTTGGTCGCGTCGCCGACCACATACGTCAGCACCACGCCGGCAAACGCGCACAAGAAGCCGAATACCGCCAGCCGCCGGATGGTGCGCAGGCTCTGCATTGAAACGCCGATCATCAGCACCAGCCCCATAAATATAAACACGCCCTGTTTCTTTATAAAGGCAAAATCGTCCGCCAGCCGGTCGCGGTGCGCCGCCGAAGGGCTTGCCGAAAGCACCAGCATCGCCCCGATAAAAATAAGAAAGACGGCCAGCGAAAAGCTGACCTTGTCCACCGTCCACCACCAGTTGGAAATTTTGCTCTTGCTGTGCCGTGCAAAAGAAAACATCGCCGCGCCGCCTCCCTTGTCAGATTAACGACAACAGGCCGATAACCGACGCCAGCGCCGTTACCGCCCAGAACGTATAAACGACCTTGACCTCGCTCCAGCCCAGCTGCTCAAAGTGGTGGTGTATCGGCGCCATCTTAAAAAAGCGCTTGCCGGTCTTCTTGAAATACAGAACCTGAATCATCACCGACACCGTTTCCAACACAAATACGATACCGACAATCGCCAGCAGAATCTCGTGCTTTAAGATGACCGCAATCACGCCCAGCACTGCGCCCAGCGCCAACGACCCCGTATCGCCCATAAAAACGCGGGCTTTTTTCAGGTTAAACCACAAGAACCCGACGCACCCGCCGGCCAATGCCGCACAAACGACAGCCATTTCCGCGCTTTTGGGCACATACGGAAACGCGGTTTCGTTAAACGCCGGATACCCGGTCGCAAATGCAAACACCATAAATACCGAAAAGACGATAGCGAGCATTCCCGCCGCCAGCCCGTCCAGCCCGTCGCTGAGGTTCACGGCATTGGACGCGCCGGAAATAACGATAACCGCAAACGGAATATACACCCATGACAGCTGGAACGACCAATCGATATACGGCAGATACAGCCTGCTCTCAATCGAATTCGGCGTCGCCGCCGCAATAACGTTGACCGCCAGCACCGCCGCCATAAACTGGATAAACAGCTTCATCTTCGCCGTCATTGCGTTCGGCGTCTGCTTTTTGACTTTGACATAATCGTCGGCAAACCCCGTCAGCCCATAGATGAACAACACCAGCATCGAAATCCAGACAAAATGCTGCCGGACGTTCGCAAACAGCAGCATCGCCAAAAGGCTCGTCCCCAAAATCAACAGCCCGCCCATCGTCGGCGTGCCTTTCTTTTCCTCAATATGCGATTTCGGCCCGTCGCCGCGTATCGGCTGCCCGCCGCGTTCATGCCCTTTGAGGAAAGCGATGAGCCTTCCGCCCGTAAGGAGAGATACAACCAAAGCCAGCGCAAAAGCCGCCGCCGCCCGCAGAGGCACCGTTTCCGGCGCATAAGACCAAAAAGACCACATTATCCGCACATTCCCGTCGCAAAAAAGTTAAACAAAATCTGAAAAAATATATTGGAATTGATTTTACAGTCAATATCTAAATGAAGTCTTAAAAAATATCTGAAAATCAAAATATTTTTCCCCGCCGCATTTTCGCGCCGCCGCCCGGCACCCTGCGCCCCCAAAATTCCACAATCACCCCGTATGCAGCAATTCCGCCCCGTCCGCCCGACGGTTATTCACTTTTTTTTAACCACGCCTGCCGTATGATATGATAAATATATGCGCCGCCGTACCATCGCACTGTCTGTCGTACTGCCGCGCCAGTAAAGGAGTTTTGCCATGTCCGGATTTTCGCTGACCGCATTGTTAACCGCCGTTTCCCTCGTTTTTACCGGCATTTCCGCCTCTGCCGCTGACGGCGACCTTCCGCCCGAATTGCAGGGGCTTGGACTGTATGAAGATATCCTGCCGATAGGTTCGGACGGCACCGGCGGGCTTCCGTCTTCGCGGCGCGCTTCACGCCAGCAGAGCATTATCCCGTTCATCATCTCGTCCCTGCCTAAAGCGACGTCCGCTGCCGCCACCAATAATATCGCCAACGCGGAGCAGGTTTTCTGTTACCATGTCGCCAAAAAGCCCGCGGATTTTGCCGGCTACACACTGGACAACTTTGCCGTTACCGGCTATTGCGGCGAACTGGATATAGGCGCCACCGCAACCACTTACGAGGCGCTTTTCACCCAAAGCCCGAACATTATAACCGCGCCTGCCGCCTGTGCCATTGAGCCGCGCGTCATGCTGCGTTTTGTGCGCGGCGTCGATTATACCGATGTCCTTTTGTCCTCTCCCTGCCCGTCATTCACCGTCTTTTACGCCGGCAGATACACCGCTTTTAACATCAAGCAGGGCGTTATTGACGACATCATCAGCCAGTTTGACAAAGAGAACCAGCCGTTCAACTCCCCCGCGCTTTTGAAAAAGACCGTCGCCAACGGCACCGCCGACACCGACAGGGAAGCCGAAATCTATGAAAAGAAACAACGCGAAAACGCACCGGTAATGAACTGGAAAATGCCTGCCGCCGAAGAAGACAGAACGCCTTCTGCCTCCGGCTCAGGCTCGTCTCTGCCGCAGGCTTCCTCTGCAAAGGATTCGTCCGGCACGTCAAAACCGGCTGCCAGGGGCTGGGGAAATATTAAGCTGAGGATGTAGCGGCAGCCGGCCCAACACGCCGGCCTCCCGTACGCCCGGACATATAATCATCAGCGCTGTCCGTCCCCTGCCCCGACACCGTGTTTTGAAACTTCCGCCCCGATACGCCACAGCCAGAATCAATTTGAAACTTCCTCCCCGTTGCTCACCGGCCGGGCACATTTCGAAACTTCCGCCCTATTGTTCTCCGCCCGGGTTCAAAGCGCATTTTTTTCATAAAATCAAACATTTTTTAACCACAGCTTAACTTTTTGCTTGCTATTTGAGAGGCGGCGTTATAAAAACGCCAACTGCGCGGCTTTCCGCTCCCGTGGTAAAACCGCAGCAGCATACAATCCCCCTCCCGGGGGATTTTGTGTTGTCTTCAACTTTGTATGGTCATTAACATCAATGCTGCCGCTAATCGGCAGCCGCAAAAGAAAAGGTAGGAAAAAATGCTCGCGGTATTGCAGAATCTGGCAATGTCATTAAAACAAAAAATCAACGGTTTCGGCAGTTTTTATATGAAAAACTTCTGCCCCAAACTGGTAGAAGTCCTGCGCAAAGGCTATGACAAAGACAAATTCCGCCGCGACACTCTTGCCGGCATGACCGTCGCCGTCGTTTCGATTCCGCTGGCAATGGCCCTGGCGATTGCTTCCGGCGTTACTCCGGCGCAAGGGCTGTACACGGCCATCGTCGCCGGCTTTTTCATTGCCCTGCTCGGCGGTTCAAAATACCAAATCGGCGGCCCGACCGGCGCTTTCGTCGTCGTCATTTTTAACGTCATCAAAAACTACGGCCCCGAAGGGCTGACCATGACCATGCTTGTTGCCGGCATCATCCTGATTATTGCCGGCCTGCTCCGCCTCGGCACCTACATCAAATACATTCCCTACCCCGTCGTTACCGGCTTCACCGCCGGCATCGGCGCATTGCTGATTTCCACCCAGGTCAAAGACCTTCTCGGCCTGCAAATGGAAAGCGTCCCCTCTGATTTTCTTCCCAAATGGCAGGCATACTTTGCCAACCTCGGCAACTTCAGTTTCTCGTCGGTCTTCATTGCCGCCTTTTCGTTTGCCGCGATTTTCTACGTCCGGCACAAGCGCCCGAACCTGCCGGCCTACCTCGTCGCCGTCGTCGGCGCCACGCTGCTGGTTGCGGTGTTTGCGCTGTTCTCCGCCGCGCCGGATACCATCGGCTCCAAATTCGGTGCCATCCCGCACTTCCTGCCTGCGCCGAAACTGCCGGAACTTGACGTCAATCTGATGCTCAAAGTTTTCCCGAGCGGACTGACCATCGCCTTTCTCGCCGGGGTCGAATCCCTGCTGAGCGCCACTGTCGTCGACGGCATGAGCGGCGACAACCATAACTCTAACGCCGAACTTATCGCCGAAGGCACCGCCAACCTGATGAGCATGGCATTCACCGGCGTTCCCGCCACCGGCGCCATCGCCCGCACCGCCACCAACTACAAATCCGGCGGCTATTCGCCGATGGCCGGCATTATGCAGTCGGTAATTCTGCTTTTGTTCATGCTGCTGCTCGCCGGCGTTGCCAAATTTATCCCGCTCGCCTGCCTGTCCGCAATTCTGATTCTCGTCGGCTGGAACATGCTGAACCTGACCAAAATGTACTACCTCCTCAAAGGCGCGCGCGGCGACGCGCTGACCCTGGTCGTTACGCTGCTGCTGACGCTGCTGGTCGACCTCAACACCGGCATTTCCGTCGGCTTTATCCTCTCCAGCATTATCTTTATGCACCGCATGAGCAAGGAAATTGAAATCGAAACCGATGAAAAGGCGCTTGAATACAAAGGCGGCGGCCGCGACCTCTCGCAGGTTCTGCACGAACAGGGCGTTATCTCGCTGCGTTTCTCCGGCCCGCTGTTCTTCGGCGACGCGCTGGACGTAACCCGCTTTTTGCAAAAGATAAAAGCCGAACCCAAAATCATCATCATCCGCATGGGTTACGTTCCGCTCGTAGACATCAGCGGTGCCAACGCGCTGGTCAGCTTTATCGACCGTGTCAAGAAAAAACACGGTGCCAAAATCATCCTCTCCAACATCAAGAAGCAGCCGCGCCGTATGCTGCACGAAGCGTTTTTGCAAAACGGACTGACCTGGCACGACATTTCCACCGCCTCAACGTTTGAAAACGCGCTCAAGATTACCCGCCGCTACCTGCGTATGAAACAGCGGCAGGAAGAGCAGCAGGCAACAGGCACCGCGGCGGAATAATCCGCCGCTTCTTCCTGCGTCAGCCCGGCGGTAACGCCCGCACGCGCCCTCCGCCCGTCTGCATCCTTCTCTTCATCTGCCGCTGTTTTTCCCTTTTCCGCTTGACATTTCCCCTGCTCCGTCCTACCATACGTCAGAACAAAACCCTAACAACAGGACACCCATGCCTCAGGAAAAAGACATTGCTTCCGACTGCACCTCTTTCGCCACAGCCCTCGGTCATGCTGCCCCGGCAGCCGCACAGCCCGCCTCTTTTCCCGCCTCTGCAACAGCCCCGCACACCCTCACCGGCGAAATCGACGCACTCAAGGCCGTGTCCAAAGCCGTCCGCGACCTTGATTCCCTGAACCTTACCCAGCGCAAGCTGTTCGACAGGATTGAACATACCCACAACAACATCTTTATTCAGGGACAGGCAGGCACCGGCAAGTCCACCTTTATCAAATACCTGAAGAAACACTCTAAAAAACGCATCCGCCTTGTCGCCCCGACCGCCATCGCCGCGCTCAATATCGAAGGCGCCACCATCCACTCCATGTTTACCCTGCCGTTAAGCGATTTTCTCATTCCGCAGGAAGTGCGTTCCACCCGCCGCCGCAAACTGAAGTCCATTCTCAAAAAAACCGACATTCTCATTATCGACGAGGTGTCCATGCTCCGTCCCGACATTTTGGATATGATAGAAGAGCTGTGCTGCCAGGCGCGAGGCAATTTGGCGCTGTTCGGGGGGCTGCAGATTATCCTCATCGGCGACCTCTGCCAGCTTCCCCCGATAATCAAACCGGCGGCAATCCCCGCGTTCAAACAGAAATACGGCACCGCCGAACCGTACTTTTTTGACGCGTTATCTTATCAAAAAGGCGCATTTGAAAAAATCGAGCTGACCGAAGTCTACCGCCAAAGCGACAAAGAACTGTTAAGCTACCTGCAAAACCTCCGCAACGATGAAAACCTGCCCGAAACCGTCTCTTACTTCAATCGGCGCGAAAACTATCCGCCGGACTTCGCCGCCACCGCCATCACCATCACGCCGTACCGTTCGGTCGCCGACGGCATCAACCGCCGCCGCCTTGCCGAATTGCAGACGCCCGAACGCGAATACGAGGCCCAGCTCGCCGGTTCGTTTGAAAAAATGCAGGATACGCCCTCCCCGAAAATTCTGACCATCAAGGAAGGAGCGCTCGTCGTTTTTAACAAAAACAACTACCCCGATTACATCAACGGGACCTCGGGCATTGTCGAAAAGCTCGAAGACCGCTATATCGTTGTCCGCTGCCTTCAGGACAACAAATTCATTACCGTCCGCCGCGAAGAGTGGAAGTCGTTCGCCTATGACATTAATGAAGAAACCGGCGACGTAACCGAAAAGGAAACCGGCTCGTTTATCCAGTTCCCGCTCCAGCTCGGCTATGCGCTGACCATCCACAAGGCACAGGGCAAAACTCTTGACCGCGTCATTATTGACATCGACCGCGGCGCGTTCGCCCACGGCCAGCTGTACGTTGCCCTCTCCCGCACCCGCCGCAAAGCCGATATGCTGATAAAGCGCGGCCTTTGCGAAGACGACATCATTTTTTCTGACCGCATCAAAAGCTTTTTAAGCTGAAAACCATAAACGCGCCCGCTGCATTTTCGCCGGTTTTCCTCCTGACTTATGCGATTTTCCGTATGCCAAACAACGGAATAAACCCGAACAGGCAATGTTCGACACCGTCTTTTTTATATTTAATTTTATAAACCGTCAGTACATTAAACAATTTCAGTTTTCTGCTGTGCGTTGATTTAATAATTCTGAATACAGCCGGTAAACGATACAGACAATAAAAAAATTCGCCGTATTTAGCCGCATCTTCCGCTTCTCTTGCCAGCCACTGATTTACCAGATAGATTCCCCAACGCTCCTGATTTTTGCCGGCAAAAAACGGAGAGTGTTGCGCACACCTCCGCCAAGCGGATGCCAAACGCCGAAACCGTCCATCGTTCCAAGGTTTTACCGGAGAAGAATAATGTATGATTTTCGGATTTATTCTGCCGCTCTCCAGCGCTGCATATTTTTGTGTATTTACCTCAGAATAAAAAGCAGTTTTTCCCAACTCAACATGCCACATCGCGTTCCACATGACATCAAAGTAGTAAATCTTCCCGGCACAAACCATATTCAATACATCTTGGTCCGGGTATGACAAATCCGGCATATCGGCTATTTTCTTTACACATTTCTCCACCAGATTTTCTTTTATCCACAGCGGAATATTGAACATCAGTACGCCGCTGTTGAAATACCCCTCCTCCGGACACCGTAATTTATCGCATATATAGCTCTGCATCTCAAAAGTATGAACATCTGAACAGGCTCCGATATAGTTTCCCTCCATATCCTCCATAAACATTTCCGCCACGTCAGCCTGCGCCAAAACATCGCAATCCAGATACAAAACCTTTTCATATTCTTTAAAAATCTCCGGTATCCAAATACGATAATACATTTCTTCCGAAAAATAACTGCACACATAAAGCGGACAATCCTTAACCCGCTCCGTCATATCAACAGCTTGAACGCATAAGCCCTCAAGCGTCATTTTCTGCAGCAATGCGAGGGTTTCTCTCCTCAAACCGCTGTGCAGCACATAAACCCGATATTCCTTGTCCGGAGACTTGTGTTCAATAATCGAACGAATTGCCACCGACATATACGGTGCATAATTCTCGTTACTCGCAAAGACAATTGGAATAATCTGTTTGTCAGCCATTAGTTCTCTCCCTGATCTTCAGCAACAAATGCCGAACAAATAACAGCAGCGCTCAATTTCCTTCTCGTTGTAACAAACCGTAATAACCGACAATAATCTTTATACTCCGGCATATACCCCTCCGCTGCTGAAAAAAAACGTTCGTTTTTTATCAACAAAAAACTGGGGATATTTTCATCGCCGATATGGCTATTTAGCTAAACCAAAAGTATATGAAATTAAACGAACGTTTAAATTAAACAGTATCGCAATACGGTTTACCGACCCCGCATTTTGTCTTCACAAGCGTACACTCCGCCTGCACTTTGCCTTCGCTGGCATCAGCTCCATTCGTTCGTATTTTGCCTTCACTGATGTCCGTTCCGCGTCCCGCATACCGGCACTGATATCCGTTCCGCGCACCAAACGCCTTCACTGATATCCATTCCGCGTCCCGCATACCGGCACTGACATCCGTTCCGCGCACCAAACGCCTTCACTGATGTCCGTTCCGCATCCCACATACCGGCACTGATATCCGTTCCGCGCACCAACGCCTTCGCTAGTGCCCATTCCGCATCCCGCATACCGGCACTGGTATCCGTTCCGCGCACCAAACACCTTCACTGATGTCCGTTCCGCGTCCCGCATACCGGAACCGGTGCCCATTCCGCCCGCACTTTCAGGCAGAAAATGTCTTTTTTGGCGCTGTCCGGCAGCTTGACGTAATCCTTTTCCGTCGTTACCAGCGACAGCCCCTGTGCTGCTGCTTCCGCCCGCAACGCCTCCAAATCCGTCGCCGTATAGGCATGATGGTCGGCAAAATCCCGCGTTGCGACAAGGATATAGCCGAGGCTCTTAAGCGTCTGGTAGAACTTTTCCGGATGTCCTATGCCCGCAAATGCCAACACCCGTTTATTCTCCAGGTCAAACGGCAGCGGTTTCAGCCTGCCTGAAAACACCGGCAGCGTACACTGCTCTGTTAGCCCGGTCTTGTCCTCGCCCATAATCAGAATATAATCGGCGCGCTTTTCGCCATTTTTCAGCGTCTCGCGCAACGGCCCCGCCGGAATAATTTTGCCGTTGCCGATACCCGCAGCACCGTCAAATACCAGCCAGCTTTCGTCTTTATACAGCCCCGGATTCTGAAAACCGTCATCCATAATGATAATCTCCGCGCCGAGCCGCACTGCCTTTTCCGCGCCGAGCTCCCGCCTGGGCGCAATAATCGTCGGCGCCACGCCGGCCAGCAGCCGCGCCTCGTCGCCGGTTTCCGCCGCCGTATGCCGTTCCAGATTGACCACGATATTTTTCAGTTTGCCTTTATAGCCGCGGGTAACGAAAAAAACTTTCTTGCCGGCTTTGATATACTGTTCCGCCATGGCCATCGCCACCGGCGTCTTGCCGACACCGCCTGCGGTGATGTTGCCGATACAGATGACCTTCGCCTTGCACTTGCGGGGTTTGCCCAGTCTCAGCCGCAGCTGCGTCGCCGCGCCGTAAACCCACCCCAGCGGCGTCAGCAGCGTCGGAAATATGCCGTTTTTCTGCCAGAAACGCGGAGTTTTCATCGTCTCAGCTCCTTTGCCAGTGCCGCCGCAATCCCGTCCAAAACCGCCGCTTCCTTAACCGTCCAGGCGTACGCTTTTTGCTGCCTTTCCGCCAGCAGTGCCGGATCGCGCAGCAGCGTAATCGTCTCTTCAATCACATCCTCGGCGGAAGACACCTGATAAACCGCGTCAAAAAACCGCGCCCGCGTCATCATCTCCGCAAAGTTCTGCATATTCGGGCCGACGATGACCGCGTTTTTGTCGCGCGCCGCCTCCATAAAGTTCTGCCCGCCGTGCGCCACCAGCGACCCGCCGATAAAACTGACCTTTGCCAGCGCGTACCACAGCCCCATCTCGCCGATGGTATCGGCAACGTAAATATCCGTTTCCGGCGTTATCGGTTCTTCCGCAGAGCGCAGCGCCGCCGCAAAATGCCGGCTGCGGTACATTGCGGCAATTTCCTGCCCGCGGTGCGGATGGCGCGGTACAACGACAGTCAAGACGCCCGGCACGTTTTCCTTCAGCCACGGCAGATACAAAGCCAGCCGTTCCTCCTCGTCATGATGGGTCGAACTCGCCAGAAACACCGGACGTTCCCCGATAGCCTGTTTCAGCGCTGCCAGCTTGTCCGCGTCGACCGGCAGCGGCATGCCCGCAAATTTGATATTGCCGAAACAGTCCGCTTTCGGCGCTCCCAGAAAGATAAGCCGGTTCTTATCCTGTTCCGACTGCCCGAGACAGAGCGAAAAACACGACAACAGCTCTTTGGCGGCAAATTTAAACTTCTTCCACATTGCAAACGACTTGTCCGAAATCCGCCCGTTAACCAGAATCAGCGGAATTTTTGCCGCTTTGATTTCCGACAGCAGCGACGGCCATAATTCAGACTCAAACCACAACACCGCGTCGGGGCGGAAATGCTTCAACAGCCGCTTTGCATACGCCGGCACGTCAAACGGGATAAACTGGTGGAACGCACGCGGCGGCAGGCGCTTGGCCATAATTTCCGCCGACGTCAGCGTCCCCGTCGTTACCATAATCGAAAGCTCCGGGTCTTCTTTCAGCAACTTGTCAATCAGCGGCAGCATCGACACCGCCTCGCCGACCGACGCGCCGTGCATCCAGTAGAGTTTTCCTTCGGGGCGCGGGCGTTTGTACAGCCCCAGCCGCTCGTTGAAACGCACCGGATGTTCTTTGCCCGTCCGCCGCCGTTTTCTGATATAGGTCGCTTTCAACACGGGAAACACCAGAGTAATAAGCGTCTTATAAATTCCGATAACCATGTCAGGGTCCTTTCCGATATCCGGCGCACCGGTTTGTTTATATCCTCTTGTTCTTCATCTCTTCCGCCGGCACAATCTCCGGCAGCCCGCATTTGCGGTCAAGTTCCTGCGTCAGCGCATTCAGTTCGTCTTCAAACGCACGGCGCATCTGTTCCATTTCCTCCTCGGTTGCGTCGGGCGGCACAAACAACGGCCGTGTACCCGCCACTGCGCCTCTGGCAAAAAGCTTGGGAATAAGCATGGCGTCCCAGCTCCGTTTGGCAATCCACGCCCCTTCCGAACTGTAGGTAAACCCCATAACCGGTTTGCCGGTCTTCTGGGCAAAATAAATCACGCTTTTGTTCAGGCGCATCCTCGGCCCCCTGGGTCCGTCCGGAATAAGCGCCACCACCGTGCCCTGCTCCAGTTCGTGCACGATGCTGAGCGCCGCCGGAAGCGCTTTGCGGTAGCTGGAACCATCGATGCTCAAAATATTGAACCCCCGAAGCAGCCGTGCGATAATCCGTCCGTCATTGTGCGGCGATACCAGCGCTTTCATCTGCCGCGGATTGCGCCAGAAATAGGGCAGCATCAGCGCCCGCCCGTGCCAGGCAACAAAAATGCCGCCGTCATTGTCGGCAATCAGTTTTTCAAACTCGTCTATTCCGCTGACGTCAAACTTCCCCGTTTTCCCCGCCAGCCATGCATATAAATAAGCCAGCCCGCCTATCAGGTCGAGTACAACCGGAAGCTTGCTGATTTTCTGCCGCAAATGTTTTATTTTGGTTCTAAATTCCGTACTTGACATATTGTTCCCTTCGTCCCCGGCAACCAGTCATCTGCCGATATATGGCGCATTGATTCCGTTCTCCCGGCAATCAGATACCAGCTCGATATATGGCGCGTTGATTCCGTTTTCCCGGCAATCCGCCGCCTGCCATACATCTGGCGCATTAATCCGCCCCCTGACACCCAGCTGCCTGCCGGGCATAATGATATATTTTGTTCATAACACCGATAATCTTAAAAAAAGGTTTAAAACACGCCCCGCTCCGCCAAAATTAACGCACCCGCCGCCTGCTGCCTGTGCACGCCGGTTACTGTCTGTGCCCGCCGATTGCTGTCTGTGCCCGCCGGTTGCCGCCTGACACTGCCGCCTGCCGATTGTCGCTTGGCACTGCCGTCTGCCGATTGTCGCTTGGCACTGCCGCCTGCCGCGCCCCAACGATTTTCTCTGCCGCTGACAAAAAGAAAGCCCCTCTGCAGCGCCGCCGTCAAACGGGGCATTGCAAGAAGGGCTTTCTCTAAATCAGGGTACTGCGCGTTACGGGTGCAGCTTCAGGTCGGTGTATGCCGTGTGGTGCATTACCTCCTGCTTGGTATCCGTATTGACGAAACTGAATTCCCTTACGTCGGAACCCAGATATGTGTCATCCGGATACAGTTTGGCGCGTTCGGACAGGTACTGCACGCTCTGTGAGAATTTAAGTTCCAGCGGAATATTAAATTCTTTGTGCTTTTCCCCGTTGTCAAAGACGATTTTGACGGAACGCACCAGCGTGTTAAACGTCGGCTCAGGAGTGAGATAACCGCCGCCCGGCATCCGGTAATGCGGCACGAAGTTATAACGGTTGTCATCAAATTCTACCGTAAATGCCCTCTCTGTACCACTGATACGGGAACTTTTCCCTTCGTTGGTAACATAAGAGTCATAAGTAACTTCTGTGTTTGCCACATACCAGCTGTTGTTGCTGTTTAATCCCATAGCCACAACCACCTGGTCAGTCCACGTCTTTACCTCGTCTTCCGCCGTTGAATGCGGAATTGTCTTGGTAACAATCACGTCAACCACGCCTTGGCGTTCACCATTCAGGCTCCAGTTAAGTTTGAAGTCCCAAACCGGCTCACCGGGAATGTCGCCTGCTTTTACCGACTTGGTATACCACGGCCGCAGCGTCATAACGTCAGAATTCGGCGTTGTAACGTTTTTCGCCGTCCAAGCAGCGTTAAACAACAACGTCACTTTTTGATTCTCGTCCATAGCTTCTGACGTATAATCATCATAAACTACAGAAGAAATCTCCAAATGCGGTGCCTCGACGGCCCCATAGTCTTCTACAACTTTACGATCATAACGCCAGCCGTAAGATACGGTAGCTACCTGCCCGTCAGAAAAGGTAAACTTTTTGACAATATCTTTGCCGAAAGTCGCCCCATCTTCAACGTTCTTGTCGCTTACCGTTTCCTCGCCGGTCAAAGCAACCGCCAGCTCTGCTTCGCTAGCCACCTCAATGTGCTTCTTTTCCAGAACCACATTGATATACGCCGTGGGATTAAAACGTTGTACATTGGTTCCATCACCCTCCATGTCAACGTTTGACTCTTGCTCAAACGAACCGGTACTTTCGCCCTGACCGTCATTTACCGCGGTATCAACATAAAGAAACCACTTCATTTGGGGATCAATACCTTCACTCATGAAGTTTAACTTCTCTCCTGCTGTACACGCACTTAATACGACTGTACACGCAACCAATACTACTGCGCTCACAGCTATAGCTGCAAAACGCAAGAAATTTTTCTTTTTCATACGTTTGTAAATTTTAGATTATTTAATTAAAAAAAATTTCTCTTGTATGTACCCTTGCAATAATAAAACATAAACCTTACCATGCTGTTCTGCATAAACAAAACAGCCGCAAACGGGCACAATAATTTTTTAACTGCCTTAATATAACATACTTTTTATACAAAATCAATATGTTTTTTGTATAAAAAAGAGTCCGGTTTTCACAAACCGGACTCCTGCGAACTTAATCGCAATAATTTATCCCTTAAAGGCGGGAAATTTTGCGAAATGGCCGCAGATGTCTCCCAAGGAGCAGAGTGTACATAAACGTACACGACGCGACGAAGAGGAGCACCATCTGCGAGTCAGTTCACCATAATTTCCCCCTTTAAATCTTCATCTTGTAGAAGGAGCGGTAAACAAAGACCAACCCCACCAACAGGAAGAAGATGCCGAGGCCGAGCGAAACGCACTTCGGCGCCGCTACCGCCATCTCGACCGCAAGCAGGCCGAACAGCGTCGTGAATTTAATAATCGGGTTCAGCGCCACCGAGGACGTATCCTTGAACGGATCGCCGACCGTATCGCCGACGACCGTCGCGTCGTGCAGCGGCGTGCCTTTTTCGCCAAGGTCGACTTCTACGACCTTCTTGGCGTTGTCCCATGCACCGCCGGCATTCGCCATAAACAGCGCCTGGTACAGCCCGAAGACCGCAATCGAAATCAGATAGCTCGCAAACAGATTCGCATCAAAGCACGCAAACGCAATCGTGAACGAGAAAATCACGATAAAGATGTTGAACATGCCTTTCTGCGCATACAGCGTGCAGATACGCACCACTTCCTGCGAGTCTTCCTTGGAAGCCGCCTTTTTGCCCGAAAGCTTGATGTGCTGCTTAATGAAGTCGACCGCGCGGTAAGCGCCGGTAGAAACCGCCTGCATTGACGCGCCCGAGAACCAGTAGATGACCGCGCCGCCGAGGATAATGCCGAACAATACCATCGGGTCAAGCAAATTCAGCTTAAGGTTCAGCAGCAGAATGATGGAGAAAATCATCGTCGTCGCGCCGATAACCGCCGTGCCGATAAGCACCGGCTTGGCTGTCGCCTTGAACGTGTTTCCGGCGCTGTCGTTGGCTTCCAGCAGGTGTTTGCCCTGCTCAAAGTCCGGCTTGAAACCGTAGTCTTTCTCAATCTCTTTCTTGACGCCTCTCAGGCTCTCAATCTGGGACAGTTCAAACACCGACTGCGCGTTGTCGGTAACCGGGCCGTAGCTGTCGACCGCAATCGTTACCGGCCCCATGCCGAGCATGCCGAACGCCACCAGACCGAATGCAAACACCGTCGGATAGACCATAAAGTCTTCCAGGCCGTCCTGTGCCGTAAAGAATGCGATAACCATCAGGCCGACCATAACCAGCCCCTGCCAGAACGCCGACATATTGCCGGCGACAATACCGGAAATGATGTTCAGCGAAGCGCCCGCCTCGCGGCTGGACTTGACGATTTCCTGCACGTGCTGCGATTTGGAAGACGTAAAGATTTTCGTAAATTCAGGAATCAGCGCCGCTGCCAGCGTGCCGCAGCTGATAATCAGCGACAGCCGCCACCACAAATCGGGGCTGATGTTGGAAAGCATAACATACGAAATGCCGAACGTTACCGCAATCGACGTCAGCGACGTCAGCCAGATAAGGCTCGTCAGCGGCTTTTCAAAGTCAAAGATTTTCTCCTTGCCGTAGCGCGCTTCGGAAATTTTCCCGTTCAGCCAGTACGAAAACAGCGAGGTCAGAATCATCAGAATGCGCATGGCGAAAATCCATACGATTAAACGCGCCTGAAAATCAACGCCGTTCGCCAGCATGACCAAATCGCCGTTATTGGCATACATCATGCCCGCACCCAGAACGATAAAGCTGATGAGCGCCACGCCGGTAACGCCGTAGGTTTCAAAACCGTCCGCAGTCGGGCCGACGGAGTCGCCCGCGTTGTCGCCGGTGCAATCGGCAATCACGCCCGGATTGCGCGCATCGTCCTCGCCGATTTTAAAGATAATTTTCATCAAATCCGCACCGATATCGGCAATCTTGGTGAAAATGCCGCCGCAAATGCGCAGCGCCGCCGCGCCGAGCGATTCGCCGATGGCAAAGCCGATAAAGCACGCGCCCGCACTCTCTTTGGATACGAACAGCAAAATTGCCATCATCATAATCAGCTCAACGCAGATGAGCAGCACGCCGATGGACATGCCGGACTTGAGCGGCAGGCTCATTACCTTGTACGCCTTGCCTTCAAGCGAAGAAAAAGCCGTGCGCGCATTCGCGTAGTTGTTGATGCGCATACCGAACCACGCCACCGAATACGAGCCGAGAATACCCAGCACCGACCAGCCCAGAACCGTCAGGACTTTCGGCAGCGGCGTATCGTTCAGGCCGTAAAAATAGTAGAAAATGCATACCGCAATAAACACTTCGAGCAACAGCAGCAGTTTCGCCTGCTGTTTCATATAGGTCTTGCAGGTTGCGTAAATCAGTTCCGACACGTTAAGCATCGACTGATGCGCCGGCATATTCTTGATTTTGTGAAACTGATACCAGCCGAACAGCATGCCCAAAACGCAGATAACCAGCCCGAAAGCCAAAATCTGCGTACCGGACACCGCCCAGCCGAAAATATTGTAACCCACGTCCAGCGACGGGATTTTGAGGTCGATTTCGGACGCCTGCGCCCCGCTCGCCCCCACGGCCAATGCCGGCGCCAACGCCGCCGCAAAAGCCGTCAATTTCTTAATGTTAAGCATGTAATCTCCCTTTTCATCGGTATTAACGAGCAACCCGGACGGAAAAAAGGCCCTCCGCCGGCAGCTGCCCCGAGTTTAGCCGCCCATTTCTAAACAACCGGTTAAAACTTCAGGAGATATTTTTAAGTTTTTCTTTTAAAAATAACGAGTTATTACACCCGCACCAGCACCCTCGGCTACCACTCGCTCATCAACCCGCCAGTCCGCAGCGCCCTCTCTCCTCGCCCCGCTCATCAACTCGCCGACAACCACCCGCCGACAACCACCTGCGGCCAACGCACCGCACCCCGACTACCGCTTATACAGCCTGCGGTTCGACACGCCTTCCCCAGTTACCACTCGCGCAGCCTGCAAATCAACACACCGCGCCCTGACTACCACTCGCGCAGCTTACGGTTCAGTTCGCGCTCCTTAATGCTCTCACGCTTATCATAAAGTTTCTTGCCCTTGCCAATGCCGACCTCCAGCTTGGCCAGCCCGCGCTCGTTAAAATACAGCCGCTTGGCAACCAGGGAATAGCCTTTCTTCGCCATCGCCCCGATAATGCGGTTGATTTCATGGCGCGTCAGCAGCAGCTTTTTCTTGCGGTTCGGCTCCTGCTTTTCATACCCTTTGTTGGCATACTCCTCAATTTTGAGGTTTTCGATAAATAATTCGCCGTCGGCAAAAGAACCGTACGTATCGGTCAGGCTTGCCTTGCCCAGCCGCAGCGATTTGACTTCGGTACCGCGCAATTCCAAACCGGCGGTAAACGTTTCCTCAATGGCATAGTCAAACGTGGCGCGGCGGTTGACGGCCACCTGCCCCGATGCAATAAAATCCGATTTTTTTACTTTCTTTGCCATTGTATGCCTCAATTCAAACAACGGGAAATATAACCGCAACTCCCCGCCCTGTCAAGCGGAAATATCGTCCTGCTTCATTTGCCCGCATCATAAAACAGCCGCCGCACAAAACAGCCGCCGCACAGCACAACCGCATCACAATACAGCCGCTGCACAGTACAGCCGCTGCACAGTACGTTGTTCTCCGTTTCCCGCTGCACATCACCCGTTCTTTGTTCCGCCGCCTCTGCAACACGGCACATCTTCCCCACTAAAAAAAAGCGCCGTCCGCAGACAGCGCCTTTTCCCAAATTTCCGAACCGGCCGTTTTACCAGCCACGAAGATAAATGTAAGTTTCTGTACCCGAAGCGCTGAGCATTCCGAGGACGGCGTAAAAACACTTCAAATCCAAATCCGCATTCATCGGCCGGGAATAGCCGGTTTCAGTCTGCCGACAGGACAAATCATGCTCTTTTCGCCAGCGATATTCCGCCTCCGTAATCTGGGTTTCCCTGTCATCCGTCGTCCAGTAAATCATCGGCACCTTAATCCGTTTCTGCTCTTCCGCCGGCAGGGCGTTAAACAGCTCCTCGGCCAACAGGACAAGTTTCGGATAAGCCTTGCTGCTGCCTATCAAAAGCGGAATAAGCTCCATCTGTTCAGCCTGCGGCAAAAACTTAAATACCGTTGTAAGCGCGGCAAAACATTTTTCCTGCCTGTCTTCAAACTTCCAGCAGTCGCGGCAAAAAGCATCCAGCCACGCTTTGGGATAAAAGGCCTTTTCAGCGGCTTTGTGCAGCGATGTCAGAAAAACTTCGGCCTTGCCCGGTTCTCTTTTTACCGATTTGGCATTTAGCTTCCTGTTCTTTTTCTTAGAAATTTTAGCTTTCATAAAATCAAATTTAAAATAATTAAACTTCCATAACAATATTCTGTTGCGTTGTTCTATAACATCGCCGCCGGGTTTTGTCAATACCTGTCTGACCCGGCACAAAAGCACGGCGGCAAAACGCCAAACAAAAAGCCGGTAAAAACCGGCTTTTTCCATCAGTCAGCCCTTCGCCTTAATGCACCGTATCGGTCTTAAGCGGCGTAACCGGATGTTCCAGCGCCACAGCCAACACGTCGTTGACATTTTCCGCCAGCACGATTTTCAATTCGTTCTTGACAATCTCCGGCAGTTCCGCCAGATCTTTTTTATTGCCTTTCGGGATAATCACCGTTTTGATGCCGCCGCGCAATGCCGAAAGCAGTTTTTCTTTCAAACCGCCGATTGGCAGCACCCTGCCCTGCAATGTAATTTCGCCGGTCATCGCCACATCGCTCCTGACCGGGATTTTCGTAAACACCGACACCAGCGTCGTATACATCGTAATTCCCGCCGACGGACCGTCTTTCGGAATGGCTCCCTCCGGCACATGGACATGCACATCGGTCTTTTCAAACACCTCGGGATTAATCCCCAGCGCCTGCGCATGCGACCGCACGACCGAATATGCGGTGTCAATCGATTCTTTCATCACTTCGCCGAGTTTGCCGGTTTGTTTAATAACACCCTTGCCAGGCATATCCACCGCTTCGATAAACAAGATGTCTCCGCCGACTTCCGTCCATGCCAGCCCGGTCGTAACCCCGACCAGATTTTTCTCCTCGCGCACGCCGAAATGAAACTTCTTAATGCCGAGATATTTGTTCAGGTTGTCAGGCGTAACCGTAATATGCTCGTCTGCCGTAACCGTAATATGCTCGTCCGCCGCCGTTTTTTCATTAGCCGTTTTTTCATTAACTGTGCCGTTGCGGCTCCGCCCGGCGCTCTTTCCGCCTTTCTCCGCCTTTTTCTCACTGTCCAGCAACAGTTCTTTCGCCGACTTGCGTGCAATCGTCGCCAGTTCGCGTTCCAAATTGCGCACGCCGGATTCCGACGTATAGTAGCGGATAACGTCGCGGATGGCATCGTCGGTAATAAACAGCTCCGTCGGCTTAATCGCATTCTCCTTAAACACTTTCGGAATCAGATGCCGCTTGGCGATTTCAATTTTCTCCTGCTCGGTATAGCCGTCCAGCCGGATAATCTCCATGCGGTCCAGCAGCGGCCGCGGCATATCCAGCGAGTTGGCGGTCGTTACGAACATCACCTTGGAAAGGTCATAGTCCAAATCCAGATAATGGTCGTTAAACGTCGCGTTCTGCTCAGGATCCAGCACTTCCAGCAGCGCCGAACTCGGGTCGCCGCGCCAGTCCGAACCGAGCTTGTCAATCTCGTCCAAGAGAAACAGAGGGTTGGACACGCCGGCTTTTTTGATGTTTTGGATAATCTTGCCCGGCATTGCTCCGATATAAGTGCGGCGGTGTCCGCGGATTTCCGCCTCGTCGCGCATGCCGCCCAGCGACGCGCGCACAAACTTGCGCCCCGTTGCCCTGGCGATTGACCGCCCGAGCGAGGTTTTGCCCACGCCCGGTGCCCCGACCAGGCATAAAATAGGGCTCTTCAAATCTTTCGACCGTGCCTGCACTGCCAGATACTCGATAATGCGCTCTTTAACTTTCTGCAGGCCATAGTGGTCTTCGTCCAGAATTTCTATCGCTTTGCCGAGATTATGGCTGATTGGCGAATACTTGCCCCACGGCAAATCCACCAGCCAGTCGAGATAATTGCGGATAATCGTCGATTCAGCACTCATCGGCCCCGCCGCCTTAAGTTTTTTCAGTTCCTGATTCGCTTTGGCTCGCGCTTCTTTGCTCATTTTGGATTCGGCAATTTTCTTCGCATATTGCTGCAGTTCGTCTTCCTCTTCGTTTTCTACCCCGGTCAGCTCTTTCTGAATCGCTTTCAGCTGCTCGTTAAGGTAATAGTCGCGCTGGTTCTTTTCCATCTGGCTCTTGACACGGTCTTTAATTTTGTTTTCCGCCGCAATGCGCGCGCCTTCTTCATTAAGGATTTCCAAAAGCTTGGTCAGCATCGCGCGTTCGTCGCGGCATTCCAGCAGTTCCTGCTTGTCCGAGGTTTTGATATCCAGATTGCCGATAATCACCGCAATCAGTTTGCCGAGGTTTTCGTGCTGGTTGACAATCATCAGGCTTTCTTTGGGCAGTTTGGAATAGTCAATCGTCTGCTGGCGGAATTTTTCGCTGACCACCGCCGCCAGCGCCTTAAGTTCAGCCTCGTCGCCGCCGTTTTCCGCCAAATCATAAGGTTCGATAAACGCCGTATAATAATCGCCGAACGTATTGAGTTTCTTGACCCTGATGCGGCGGATTCCCTCAACGGCCAGATTAAGCGTCCCGTCCGGCATGGTAATAAAGCGCTTGATGCGCGCCAGTGTCCCGATTTGATAGAGGTCTTTTTCCTTCGGATCCTCTGTTGCCGACTGCTTTTGGGTCAAAAGCGCCAGCGGCGTCCCAAACTGATAGGCGGCTTTCGCGGCTTTAAGCGACATGCTCCGGCCGACGAACAGCGATGCCGAATTCTCCGGAAAAACCACAATATCCCGGAGCGACAGCACCGGATATTCCATATTCTCCAAAATCATCTTGTCATCTGCGGGCGGAAGCGCATCTTTTGCTTCCGGATGGTTGTCTATGTTGATGTCTTTATCTTCAACGCGGCTCATTATAATATCCTTATGAATTGCTCAAACAAACTGCTAAACCGGCACGCTGCCCTGCTTTCCCGTTCAAAAAAGCCGGCGCCCGCGCCCCTGTCCTGACGGCACGCGGCTCTGCTTTCCCGTTCGAAAAAACCGGCACCCGCGCACCTGTTTTTAGTATCCTTTGCAAAGGAGGCTGCTCTCCCGTATGGATGCACTTCCCCTCTGTATGGATTAGTTCTATATAGTGTCGGGTTTTCTTTTCTGCAATGCCCGAGATGTAATTTTGCCAAATCCGCCGCCGCTTGGCAAGGCTCGCGATGTTCTATCCACAACATAACGTCGCCGTCTCAAAACACACCCGTCCCTCCGCCGTTTCCAATACTCCACGCACCGCCGTTTCAAAATGCTCCCGCCGCCATGCCGCTTTGCCGGTCCCTCTCTCGCCATTCCCGCATTTCCCCTTGACAAAACGTTCCCGTCGCCTTAATATCCCCCAAAAATCCACCCCATCTGAAGGAGACCTTTCGTGCAAACGGTTATTGACAAATTAAGCGACATTTTTTCCGCGGGTTTTTCCGCTGCCGGTTATGACGCCGCCTTGGGGCGCGTTGTCGTTTCGGCTCGCCCGGACTTATGCCAGTTTCAGTGCAACGGCGCCATGTCCGCCGCCAAACAATATCGCAAAGCTCCGCTGGCAATCGCCGATGACGTGGCTGCGGCACTGCCTGCCAACGATGTCATCGCAACCGTTTCCGTCGTCGCCCCCGGGTTTATCAACATCACCGTCAAAGACGAATTCATCGCCTGTTATCTGGAAGAAATGAGCCAGAGCGAAAACTGCGGCTTTGCCAAGGTTGAAAATCCCCGTACCGTCGTCATTGACTACGGCGGGCCGAACGTTGCCAAACCGCTGCATGTCGGGCATCTGCGCTCGGCCGTTATCGGCGAATGCTTAAAGCGCCTGAACCGTTTTGCCGGCAACAAGGTCATTGCCGATGCGCACTTGGGCGACTGGGGGCTGCAAATGGGGCTGATTATTCACGAACTCTCCCTCCGTCATCCGGAATTGCCGTATTTTGACGAAAATTATGCCGGGGACTACCCGCAGGAAGCGCCGTTCACTCTGGCAGATTTGGAGCAGATTTATCCTTTTGCTTCCGCCAAATCCAAAGAAGACGAAGCCTATCTGGCCGCCGCCCGCGCCGCCACGCAGGAAATGCAGTCCGGACGCCGCGGTTACCGCGCCCTGCTGCGCCATATCGTCGGCGTTTCCGTTCCCGACTTAAAGCGCAACTATGCGCGGCTGGACGTCGACTTTGATTTCTGGCTCGGCGAAAGCGATGCCGACCCTTTTATTCCCGATATGGTCAGGATGATGAAAGGCAAGGGGCTCGCCTATGAAAGCGAAGGGGCTCTCGTCGTAGACGTCAAAGAAGAAAGCGATACCGCGCCAATCCCGCCGTGCATTATTTTGAAATCCGACGGCAGCGCAATTTATGAAACGACCGACCTTGCCACCCTCGTCCAGCGCGAACGGGATTTCCGCCCGGACCGCGTCATGTATGTTGTCGACAAACGCCAGGCGCTGCATTTTGAGCGCGTTTTCCGCTGCGCCCGCAAAACCGGCGTAACCCGCCCCGAAACCGAACTGACGTTCATCGGTTTCGGCACCGTCAACGGCAAAGACGGCAAACCCTTCAAAACCCGTTCCGGCGGCACGATGAAACTCTCCGAACTGCTGGATACGGTAGAAAGCAAAGTTGCGATTAAAGGCGAAGAGGAAATGCCCGCAGCCGAACTGCGGCAGTTGAAACAGGCCATCGGCCTCGCCGCCATCAAATACGGCGACCTGATGAACCCTTGCGAAAGCAATTATATTTTTGACATTGACAAGTTTGCCTCGTTTGAAGGCAATACCGGGCCGTATATCCTTTATACCATGGTGCGGATAAAGTCCATTCTTGCCAAGCTTAAGGAACGCCATCCGGAGATTGCCGCTGCGGTTTCGTCCGGCACAACTGCATCCGGAACCGCCTGCCGTTTTGCCGCTTTCACCACTGCCAGCGAACGCGACCTGGCTCTGACGCTGACCCGTTTCAGCCACACGCTTGGCGAAGCGCTCAAAAAAGATGCCCCCTCCATCATCTGTTCGTATGTGTACGAGATTTCCAACAAGTTCAACGTCTTTTACCACGATAAAAAGATTTTGGCAGAAGAGGATAAAACGACCCTGCGGTCGCTCGTTGCGCTGATTACCCTGACACTGAAGGTTTTGGATATATGCATTAACATTCTGGGTTTCAAAGCGCCGGAAAAAATGTAACAAAAGATACAACGCCTGCCCTGCTCCCAAATCGGAACCCCCGGAGCTGCCGCAAACCCGTTGTTCTGCGCCACGTTGCTCTGCCAGCCTTTCTGCTCTGCTGCGAAACCTGTTGTTCTGCGCCCCGCTGCTCTGCCAGCCTTTCTGCTCTGCCACAACCCCGTTGTTCTGCCGCGTTGCTCTGCCAGCCTTTCTGCTCACCGCAAACCTGCTGTTTTGCCGCAATGCCGTTCAGCCCGGTTTCCGAGTTTTCCGCGGCCGGTTCCTAATCCTCCACGACCAGCCGGATGGATTCCAGCCTCTTAATTTCGTCGCGGCACTTCATCGCCTGTTCAAATTCCAAATCCGCCGCGTATTGTTTCATTTCCCTGGTCAACCGCTTGATTTCTTTGGCGATGTTTTCAATCCTGTCGCGGGCAATCGGCGCCGTCAGCTCCTTGTCGCCCTCTGCCTCGGTCATCGTCTGCAATACTGACGAAATCGCCTTTTTAATCGTCTTCGGCGTAATCCCGTGCTCCAGGTTATATTGAAACTGCTTCTTGCGCCGCCGTTCGGTCTCGTCCAGCGCAAACTTGATTGAATCCGTCATCTTGTCGGCATACAGCACCACGCGCCCCTCGGCATTGCGCGCCGCCCGCCCGATGGTCTGAATCAGCGACCGCGTCGAGCGTAAAAACCCCTCTTTGTCCGCATCGAGAATAGCCACCAGCGAACACTCGGGAATGTCAAGTCCCTCGCGCAACAGGTTAATTCCGACCAGCACGTCAAACACGCCCTGCCGCAGGTCGCGAATAATCTCAATACGTTCCAGCGTATCAATATCCGAATGCAGATACCGCACTTTAATCCCGTTTTCCTTAAGATATTCGGTCAAATCCTCCGCCATCTTTTTCGTCAGCGTCGTAACCAGCGCCCGCTCGCCCTTGGCAATCACCTTGCGGCATTCCGCCATCAAATCGTCAACCTGGTCTTCCACCGGCTTGACCACGCAGACCGGATCCATCAGCCCCGTCGGGCGGATAACCTGCTCGGCAAACACGCCGTGGCTCTGTTCCAGTTCCCAGTCGCCGGGCGTCGCCGAAACGAAAATCGTCGGCGCGCGGAACCTGTCCCATTCCTCAAACTTCAACGGCCGGTTGTCCACGCACGACGGCAGTCGAAACCCGTAATCCGCCAGCGTAGATTTGCGGTTGCGGTCGCCGCGATACATGCCGCCGATTTGCGGCACCGAAATGTGGCTCTCGTCAATAAACAGCAGCGCGTCTTTCGGAAAATACTCAAACAGCGTCGGCGGCGGCTCGCCCGGCGCACGTCCGGTCAGATAGCGTGAATAATTTTCAATCCCTTTGCAGTGCCCGGTCGTTTCCATCATCTCCAGGTCAAACCGCGTCCGCTGCTCCAGCCGCTGCGCCTCCACCAGCTTGTTGTCGCGCCTCAGCTCGTCAAGCCGCAAAGCCAGATCTTCCTTAATGTGCATCATCGCCTGCGACAATGCCGGACGCGGCGTAACATAATGGTTCGCCGGATAAATCGTAATCTCTTCCAAATCCGCGGTTTTTTTGCCGGTCAAAACGTCAAACTCGCTGATTTTTTCAATCTCATCGCCGAAGAACGACACCCGCCACCCGCGGTCTTCGTAGTGCGCCGGAAAGATATCCAGCGTATCGCCCTTAACCCGGAACGTGGAACGCACAAAATTCGCCTGATTGCGTTCATATTGCAGCAACGCCAGATTTTTATAGATTTCTTTCGGCTCGATACAATCGCCTTTTTTAAGCGAAAACGCCATCGCCGAATACGATTCCATGCTTCCCAAACCGTAAATGCACGACACCGACGCCACGATAATCACGTCTTTCTCTTCCAAAACGTTACGCGTCGCCCCGTGCCGCATCCGGTCAATCTGCTCGTTAATCGCAGAATCTTTTTCAATATAGGTATCAGTCTTCGGAATATATGCTTCCGGCTGATAATAGTCGTAGTAGGATACGAAATACTCAACATGGTTGTGCGGAAAAAACTCTTTCATCTCCGCATACAGCTGCGCCGCAAGAATTTTGTTCGGCGCCATAATCAGCGTCGGCTTCTTCATCTCCTCAATGATTTTGGCCATGGTAAAGGTCTTGCCCGAACCGGTAACGCCCAGCAGAACTTGATTTCTTTCGCCTCTTCTCAGGCCGTCGCACAGTTGCCTGATTGCTTCCGGCTGGTCTCCCGACGGCTCAAACGGGCTGACCACTTCAAATTGATTGCTCATAGAGGTATATATAGCGCCGTCTGCCCCCAAAAGTCAATAGATATAAAAACCAGCCATTCCCTGCTTTAGCCGTTTTTCTTCTCAGTTTTAATATTTCCCTTACTGTACAGTTTTTTTCGCACTGGTTCTTACATTCCTGTATTCCTTACCCTTGCGAACAATCCGGACTGCTGAAAAAAAAGGGTCGTTTAAAATCAACAGAACTGTTTCTTTATTTTTATAATACAATCAATCAGTTAAAAAAACGTAAATAAAACTAAAGATGTATATTTTAAACGACCCCAAAAAATCAGCACGACACACTCCAAAAAACAAAGGCAACCTATATCAAAGGACAAAACCATGAACAAAAATATCTTACTGGCAGGAACCGCTATTTGCTTGTTAAGTATGGCCTCAATTGTCCATGCCCAGACAACAAATAATGAGGAAGACACTTTTGAATCCATTCAGTTTAATAAAGGAACCGGATGGATTGCCAGCGATGAATCCGGATCAAGCTATACCCAAATCAATTACCTGACAAATAGCGACCTTACCACTCTGCAAAACAGTATCAATATGATTGGCAATACCGCTTATGCCACCGCGGCCAATCTGCGTACCACACAGGAAGACGCTACCACAGCCAAAACTCAGGCGTCCGAAGCCAAAACAGCCGTCGACAATTTGAGCAAAACTGTTGAAAGCGAGTTGGCACTCAAAGCCGATACCACAACGGTTACCGAACTGTCCAATCACATCACCACAAATGAAGGAAAAATTGATCAAAACAGCAATGACATTGCCGCTCTTGAAGAAGAACAAGACGAACAAAATACCAAAATAAACAACATATCTTCCGGCACCACATACTCTGGAACCGGGCTGGAAGCCAACGTCAGAAATACGGCAACTTCCGTCTTTAACAGCAACCTGAATACGGCGCTGGAAAGTGGCGGACAAATTTATACCTTCACCAACAACCGCATTAACATCGGCATAGAAACGGCCCTTGAAAGCGGCGGTTCCATAAAGTCAGCCATAGACAAAGCCACAGACACAAGCGAAGGCATCGGCAACGGCCATGATAACCTTGTCAGCGGCGACCAGGTTTATGATGCCATCAATAATGCCAAAACCGAAATTTCCGACACCATCGGCAGCACGGCCGAAGAAGTCGCCAACACGGCAATTTCCGACGCTCTTAAAGAAGAAGGCAGCATTACGCAGGCCATAAATCAGGCAACGAAAGACCTTGCCTCAGGCGACACCATCCAAAACGCCGTCAGCGAACAGGTTTCTTCCGCGATTGAAGAAGGCAATTTCGTCACCAAAGACGACATTACGCAGGCCATATCCGACGGCGTAGCCGAGGGCGGGACAATTGATACGGCCATCAACGATGCCGTCACGGAAGCCGGCAGCAACTATGCCACCAAAGAAGATTTGGCCGGCCTGGCTTCGGGTGAAGAAATGCAAAACGCGATAAGTGATGCCGTTAATACGGCCACCGAAGGACTTGCCTCTGAAGAGTACGTCAACAGTGCCGTTGACTCTGCCAAAACCGAAATCAGTAATTCTCTGGAAGGCTATGTTACCGACGGCGAATTAAATGACGCCGTCGCCGGAGCGGTCGGCTCCGCAACCGGTGCTCTGGAAACGCAAATCGCCGACAAAGTCTCCAAAGACGATATGAACAGTGCCATTTCGGAAGCAACCACCGGCCTGGCCAGTGAAAGCTACGTTGACAGTGCCGTTGCCGGAGCCACCGAAGGTCTGCTGGACAAAGATACCGCCGACGGTCTGTATGCATCAAAAAACGATCTGAACAACTACGCCACCAAAGACGAGTTAAACAACAAAGCTGACGCTTCCGATGTATACAGCAAAACCGAAGCCGACAATAAATTTGTCAGCAAGGACAATCTGGATACGATTAAGAATGAAATATCCACAGAACTGGACGGGCAATACGTTTCTCAGGACGAACTGGCCTCAACCGTCCAGAATACCATTACCGACCAGCTGGGCGATACGGTCAGCAGCGCCGTCAGCGACGAAATCAACAAGCAGACTGAGAAGCTGGAACAAACCGTAACTGACAATGTTATGGGCGGTCTGGATAAAACCTTTGCCAGCGATGAAGAACTCACTGCCGCCAAAGACGAACTGCAGGGCAGCATTAACGATGTCGCCGAGGATGTAACCGAACTTGGCGGGCGCCTGGATACGACAGAAACGGATATTGACAAGCTGCAAAGCGACATGGCTACGGTTAAAGACGACATGACTACGGTTAAAGACGACATCAGCGGCTTGCAGGATACCGTTGCCAATCTGGATAACACCTACGCAACGGATAAAGAGCTGCAAAGTACCAAAGACGAATTGCAGGGAAATATTGATAAAGTTTCCGGCGAGCTGGCCAGCACCAGCGAAAAAGTCGGCAACTTGGAAAACTCCCTCTCTGACACAAATGAAAAAGTCGGCAATCTGGAAACATCGCTTTCTGATACCAACAAAAAAGTTGACAGCCTTGAGAGCAGCCTGGCGGACAAAGCCGACACGTCTTATGTAAACGAACAGCTGGCCGGCAAAGCCGACGCTTCCGACGTAACGGCGCTGGAAGATGAACTGGGCAAAACCAACCAAACCGTCTCCGATTTAAACGGCAAGCTGGAAACCACCGACCAAAATGTGGCCAACCTTGAAAGCGAACTCAACAAAACCAACGAAACGGTTACGGCCTTAGACGGGGAGCTGGAAAAAACCAACACCGCCGTCGCCGGCAACACTGCCGCCATCACTGCCAATGCTGACGCCATTGACAATCTGGAAAGCGGCAAAGCTGATAAAACAGAGCTTGAGCAGGCCAAAACCGAACTGTCCGGCCAGATTAACGACATCACCAAAGAAGGCGGTGCGATAGACACGGCGGTAAATACGGCCAAAGACGAATTAAACGGCACGATTTCCGATACCAAAACTGAACTGCAAGGCAACATAAACACCGCTAAAACCGAGCTGGAAGGCAATATTGCAGACAGCCTGCAGAAGAGCAAAGACTACACCGATTCCCAATTATCAACGGTTGAAGAAAACATCTTTGCCAAAGCCGATGAAAAATACGTTACCAACGAAGGGCTTGACGAAAAAGTTCAAAACTCGGTTGACAATACTATCGGCACCCGGGTTGAAGATACCGTCAATAAGACGGTCGGCGACATCAGCCAGCTCGGCGTCGGCAACAAAAACCTGTCTAATGGTTCTGAGGATGCGCCGGAAACGATTGTTGAGGCCATCAACAACATAGACCAGTCCCTGGGCACTATTCACGGCCTCGCCGACAAACTGGGCGACCAGCATCAGGGCAACCTGGCCGACGGTACCACGGTGGAAGATCATCTGACATCTTTGGATTCTGCCATCGGCAACCGCGATAACTATACCAACGCCAACGGTTCCAATAACTATCTCGCCACAGCCGGTGCAGACATTTCCACCGCCATCAGCGAAATCGCCTCCAACATCGGTACGGCAGAAGATTTGGGTACCGCACAAAACGGCGTATCATCAAGCAATACGGTCAATCAAAACATTGCCGCAGTCAATACCGCCATCGGCAACACCTCAAAACTGGCCAACACGCATTACGTCTCCGGCGCCGCCAATCTAACCGACGCCGTTGCCGGATTGGATAACCAAATTCACAATTTGGATTCTCGCTATTACCAGTTAAGCGGTGACATTAATGATCTGCGCGATGACTTCAATGCCGGTATGGCCACCATGTCTGCCATGACGGCTCTGGTGCCGAATGCCCGCGCCACCGGCAACACGCAGCTTTCTTTCGGTACAGGCATGTACGAAGGCGAAACGGCAATGGCGCTCGGCGGCTTCCACTGGATAAACGACAACGTTCTGTTAAATGTCGGTGCCGCCTGGGGCAGCGCGGATACGGCCTACCGTATGGGGATAACCTATTCCTGGTAAAGCTGATTCTTAACAAAAAAACGGAAGCACAATGCTTCCGTTTTTTATGTTTTTTCTGTTTTCACGCCACGGCATACGCATGTTTTTCCGCATCGTAATGCAGCCTTTTCCGACTGCCGTTTTCGTCTGCAAAAAAGATTTCCGGCACATTTTCAACCCGAAACGCCGCAACCGCTTCACCATTGGAAAATAAAGCCTCAAACACCAGACATGAACCGTCGTTTTGTTCGGCGCGGAGAAATCGTGTTTCATCAACGCGATACGCGTCGCAAAAACTGTCGTACTCGGCCGCGTCAATACTCTCTCCGCCATCAAGCGCAACGTATTTCGCCTCGCCCCAAAAATCGGACATCATTTCATCTCCCGCCGCAACGCCGGCAATCCCCGAAACTTTGCCAAGCAGGCCCGGCTCTGCAACCCGCAGCATTTTTGCTTTTTTGCTATAGAAAAACACTAACGCGTCATCAACCGCCTCGCCTAAAATCAGCCCTTTGGGATAAGCCGCACTATACAGACAGCAGGAAGAGAAATCTTTGGGCTTGATAATCAGCGTCCGCTCGTCCAGCAGCCTTTCCCGGCAGTCTGTAACCGGAAACATATCGACAATATGCAATCCTTTGGCTTTGATAAACACGCCTTCGCTCAAACGGCGTTCCCCTCCCTTTTTGGTAAAACCGGTAGCAAACACGATACAGCGGAATCTTTCTCCGCTGTTCGCAAACACGCCTCCGGCATCAGCAGACATCAAATCCGCCATTAAAATAAAAAGATAAAAGAACAAAGGAGCCGCCCACATTGAATTCGGCTTTTCCAAAAGCGGCGCGATTACATAAAATATGCCACACAGCCACAACAACGGTTTGTTCTTGCTTACCGCAACCTTCCAGCGGTTTGCCGAAAACAGCAAACCCGTCTGTAAAAACAATAATAAATTCATACAATATAATTTAAATTAGACATAATTAATAAAATTTTGGGCAACATATCATAGATATTTTTATATTGCAACAAAAATATCACCCCTCGCCCGCCTTCATAATACCCGTTCTCCGCCCGTACCCGTTCTCCACTCGTACACGTTCTCCACTCGTACACGTTCTCCACTCGTACACGTTCTCCATCCGTACAAAAAAAACACCCGGGTTTTACAATCCCGAGTGTTTTAATACCAAATCGGCAAGCAGCCAGCACGCACCGCAGCCCAGCGCCAGATTGACCGCTGCCAGATATACCCGCGTCGCCGTGTCGGTTTCTTTCATCAGAAAACACACCTCCAGCAGACGCACCGTTTTTGCCCCTGCGAACGCGCCCAGCGCCGCCCAAAGCATCAGCCTGCCGAGATTAAAAAAATCCGCAGCTGCCGCCACAAGGGCAAAAAGCAAAAATATCAGTGCCCAATAGAACAAAAAGCTGTTCCACCACACCGCTTTAAACTTCAAATCTGCTTTCATACGCAACAATTATAAACTAATTAATAAATACAAACAACACCGCAGCAACGCCGCACAAAAATAATTCCCGCGACAGACAAATATCAATCTGCCTGTTTTTTAGCATTGCCGCCAGATAATTGCAAGCCTTTTTTCCGCGCAGCTTCCGCCGTTGCCCCTCCCGCCAGACAATAGCCGCACACCGCCTCTTATTTTCCGGCACCGGCCAAACGGCTCCTCCGCCGTTATAAAAACGCGCGCCGTTCGGCTTGCTCTCCTGCTGCAAAATTCTCACGCCGCAGCGCCCATTCCGGCACTCGCTCCCTGCATCTACTTAGCCGTGCAAGGCAGGCGTCCGTTGTCCTGAAATGCAGCCAAATCAGCAATATCAAGTTCCCGGTTTTCCCCGTTTCGCGTACGGCAATGCCCCGCCACGGCTTTTCCCTTTTCAAACGTTACCGCCGCCAGCAAGTCGCCGCTGGCATAATAAATTTTTGCAACGCCTTCTTCTTTGCCGTCGGCATAAGTTGCCTCGCTCAGCAGCATTCCGTTTTCAAAAAACAAGCGGGCCGAACCGTTTTTGACGCCGTCGGTATAATAAGACTTTTCTAAAATTCTGCCGCCCGGATAATACGCCCGAACCTCGCCCGTAACCGGAATATTGTTAATGTCCGCCAATTTGCCGTCTGCTTCATGCAGGTCTTTCTCATCGTATATGCGAACTGCGCCTTCCGTAGGGGCTGCATCTTCATTCGGCTGCCGGACAGCTTCCGCCGCTGCCGCACCGCCCCATGCATTGCCTGCTGCCGCCGCTGGAAAAGCCGCCTCCGCTGCTGAAAACGCTGCCGTATTTCCGGCAGCCGTCAGCCAAAGCGCTGCCAGCATTATCTTCCCCAGGCTCTGCCCGGCCGTACGCTGACGCCGTCTTTTCCCTGCCGCATACCGCCGCCGTCTCGCCTCCAACACCGCCGTCTCTCTGTTTTCTTTCGCTAAAATCGTCATTGTCTTTCTCCCTTTACAGCCTGATGCTTATACGTCCCAAATATTTATACGCCCTAATACTTATGCATCCTCAATATGTATGTATACGTCCCAAACGCTCATCGCCGGCGACAGCCCAAAACAAAAAGCCGCCCCAACCGGAGCGGCTTTGCAAAAACTGGCGGAGATGCAGGGATTCGAACCCCGGGAGGACTTGCGCCCTCGTCTGATTTCAAGTCAGGTGCATTAAACCAGCTCTGCCACATCTCCGTCTGACCGGCTGTCCGTCTGCAACAGCCCGGCGTCGAAACGCCGCTATCCGACCGGACAACAAAAGCAAACTAAAACACTTTTTTCCAAACGTCAAGAACTTTTTTCACCTTGTCAAAACACGGGCATAGCCTCACCGTTCCTGAACCGTTCTGCCCGCTGTACTCCGTTCCTGAAGCTTTCCCGGGCAATGCCGTCCGCACGCCCGCCCCCGGCCGAACCGTGCAACCCGCAACACCCCGCCGCCCGGAGTTTGTTCAAACTACGCCGCCCGCAGCATTCCGCAGATTAACACCGATTCTCTACCGCCGCAGGCCGGCGCCGATTTTCCGTCGGTACCGGTCTGCCTCTCCCTGCAGGGCTTGCTTATTCCACCAGCGTAATCACGCCGCAGTCGCGCTGCTCCAGCTTATTCTGGATACTTGCCTTAAGTTCCTGCGTTGCGCCCGGAGCCACCGTAAAGCGCCAGACGTGTTCGTTGCCGTCCCCGGCCTCGCCTTTGATGCTCTCTTTGACAATTTTTGCATCAGCCGGCATTGGCTGTTTCAGTACGATATCCGCCGGATACTGCGCCTTGTTGGTTACGCGGTAAATCGTTTCATAAAGGTTGGTCGTTTCTGCCGTAACGCAGGTATCAGCCGGATTTTTCTTATATTTGCGCTCGCTTAGTTTCTGGATGTCATCGACTTTTGCTTCGGCATAAACGTCGAAAAACTTGCCCAGATTAAGCGTCAGGCGCTGCCCTTCCGCTTTGTTGTCAATCGTATTTTCGCCGACAAACTGCAACGCGCCGTTCTTGTCATAGTCATAAAAACTGATTTTCCCTTTCGGCAGCGGCATTCCCAGCCCGTCTTCCGCATTGTTTGTAAAATTATAAATCAGGTTCGGATGGACGTCCTTATAGAAAGACTTGTTCTTGCCGAACGACAGCGTTGAGTCGACCACGCCGCGCTTTTTATATTTCACTGCCGGCGCATTGACAAAAGACACCTGCTTAATCTGCCCGTCTTTCAAAGACGTCGGCTGCGGTATCTTGTAAATATAATAGCCGTTCAAATTCTGCGGGGCAGAAATGACCGGCGCCGCCTCCATCGTATCCATCGCCGCACCGAGTGCCATCGCATTGACCATCGCCCGCTTAAACATCCGCGGCTGCAACACTGCGCCGACCGTATTGACGTCGCCCGCAATCAGGTTGACGCTGACATTGTCGTAAGCGCTGCCCGAACTGTTGCTGAGCGAAACCCTCCCCAGCAGTTCCAGCGTTTTTTCATCGTTGACTTTTGCAACATAATTCGCTTCCCACGAAAAGCCGGACGTCAGATATGCCAGACGCAGTTCTTTTTCTCCCGCTTCCGCCGTTTCTGCCCGGGCTTTTAAAACCGGCGTGCTGTTCAGCCCCAAAGGCACCTTGTCAAACAGAACCCGCCCCGGAAAATTCGTCTCAATTCCGTAGTCGAACTTCAGCACCGGCGACATTCCGTCCGCTGCCAGCAGAATTGCCTTTTCATAAATGTTTTCTCCGGTCGCCGGATTGGTGCGCACGGTCTTGACTTCCTTGCCGACAAAAGCACTTAGCATATTCATATAGTTAACACCGGCATAGTCATAGTTCTGTTCCAGAATTTTTACCCCGTCGCCGAAAATAAACGCCGATTCCGGACGCATCTGCCGCGCCACTTCGTCAAAGACCACTTCGTTGATGCCTTTGTTGAGCTTAACCTGCTGGCGTTTCTTTATCAGCGCCAGATCCTGATTGTAAATAGTGATTTCGGTCGCCGGTCCCCCCGCGGTCTGCCCGGCCGTCTGGCCGCCGTTCTTCCCTGCCGTGTATCCACTGTCTTTTTCCCCCGCGGTCTGCCCGGCCGTCGCCGCAGCGTTTTCGGCCTTTTCCGCCGCCTTGCCAGCCGCAGCTTTATCCGTTGCAGCCGTTTCCCCTGCCGGCAGAAGCGCCTGCGCCGGCATCACCCGCACCGCCGGAATCATAGCCGTAGACAGCAATGCCGCTGCCAGTAATTTTGTAAATTTCATAAAAACCTCCCTTTGAATAAAAATTATATAATTACGAATATCAAAAGCTTCAACCTTTGTCAACCGCCGACTTTTCCGCACCCGCCGTCGCCGCTAGACCCGTCGGCACTTCCCCGCCGTTCATCGCTGTCCGGCTGCGCCCCTGTCTGAGCCGCACCTCGAACCGCCGCCGCCGTTTCTTCAGCCTGCGCCTTCAGCGCTTCAACCCGCCGGACAAAAATTCCCGTCGTATTCGTCCGCTCCAGTGCAAACTGGTGAAACAGCCTGTTTTTCGTCTTAAAATAAAAGACCGCCCGCCCGCCGCTGACAGCAGCCCGCATCGTCTCCGCACCAAGCAGCCGCCGCATTTTCTCTGCCGCCTCGTGTACCCCGGCATTTCTTATTAACGCCGCCGCATCGGGCATTGAGCCCTCTCCGTTGTCAACAACCAGCAGTATCCCCTCAAATACCGTCAGCTTGAGCATAAAAAAGCGGGCGGAAACTGCTTTGTACAACCAGTCTTCTTCCAGGCTAAACCCTCTGCCGGACATAACGCCGCGGCACTCGCGCGCATCAAACGCCCACATTCCGAACAATGCCTCGTCTTTGTCAATCCCCTGCCCGTAATCAAAATCCACGCCGTCAAACAAAGCCTTACCTTTGGCAAAAATAAGCGTTTCCCCTCGTGTCTGCAAACTGTCGCGCAGTTCGCGAAGCATCAGGTACGCCACCGTCAACACCGCCAAAATAATCAGCAGCGCCGGCAGTTTCGCCTGAATATAAACGGCCGCCGCCGCAATCGCCGCTCCGGCGCATACCGCCACCGCTGCCGCCTGAAACAGATATTTTTTGCGCCAATATTCGATAAGTCGCGTTTCCTGCGCAAGAGCTGCTTTGTTAATTTCCGTCATTTTCTTTTAAAATCCGCCGGTTAGAATCAAAATTTTTAGAATATCTTAATAAAACGAAAGTTAAAATATCATAAAAATTTACGCTTGCACCGGCCGTTTTTTTATGATACAATAGCTTAAATTCAGGCCAAATCGCACGAGGAGAAAACCGATGGCTAAAAACGATACCAAAACAATATTCAATGTTCTGAGCGCCAAAGCACGGAAAAAAGAAATCACCAACACAGACCGTAAAGAGGTTAGACAGGCCGTTGCCGATTTGGCTGCCGAAATTCAGGGCGGCTACAGGCTGGGTAGGCAGGAATTCGATACGTTCAACCGCGTTTATGACGTCTACCGCGAAGATATGAATGAAGCTTTCAGAAATCTGCCCGATGAAAGCCGCAATGCCCTGGGCAGCGCTCTGACTGCCGTACGAGATGCTGTACAGCAAACTGCACCTGCACAGCCTGCCCCGGAAAATTCCGCCGAAGACCATCAGCCTGTCCCGGAAAATGCCGCCGCAGAACCGGCTTCCGCCCCCGAACCAACAGCAGAGCAGGACTCCTCCCCCGCTTCCGCCGCTGAAACCGCGGAAGCGCCGACTTTAGACCTCTCGGTTCTAAACAAAGACCCCAAAGATATGACTGACGCCGACCGGCAGATTTTGCAGAACATCATCAACAGCCCTTATACGACGGAAACGGCAAAAGCGAGCGCCAGAATCCTCGCCGACGGCAACCCTCTGCCCGAGCAGCCGGCCCCCGAACAGCCCTCGCCGGAACCCGGTGCGGCCGCCGAGCCGATACCTGAGCCGGAACCGGAAAACTCTGCGGAAGACCGTCAGGCTGCCCTCGATTCCATTACGACCGAAAAAAAGCCGTGGACTTACAGCGCCGGCACCATCACTCCCGCTGCCATCGCCGCAGCAATGGCAAGCAATGAGCCGGACAAAGCCCTTTCCAACATCGACGACCTGGTTGCCGCCCAAGCTTATTACAAAGACGATAAAGATAAGTCGGCACAGCTTAACCCGATTGTTGAAAACCGCCTGAAAAACCTGTCCCTTTCCGACATTACGCCGGCCAACGCCGAAAGTTACCGCCTGCTCTGCCTGCAATGCGGCAACGAAGAACTGCGCCAGCAGGCCCTGAACCTGATTGCCGATGCAATTATCCAATACGACAAGGAACACTTCGGCTCGTTCAGACCCAATACCGAAGAGCTGGCCGCCAATTATGACAAAGCGCATGCCGGCTTAAAAGACAAAGACCCGTTCGCCTGTAAGCACGACCCGGACAAAGACACCATCGACCTCGGCAGCGTTGAATTTACCGACGCAGCAGGCAAACCGTTAAGCGAAAAGGAAACCCAAAAGCAAAAAGCAGCCATCTCCGCCCTTGCGCGCGAAATGGCGGCACAACGCCTGGCCAAACAAGGCAGCTACACGCCGGAAGAACTGGAGCAGGCCTATAAGGATGCCGCGGCAGAAATCGTCTGGGGCTCCCAGCCCAAATATGGTAAAAACGGCAAACCGCAGGTAGACAAGGACGCGCTGGCCTCGACCATCGCCAACCAGTACCTTGAAACCGAAACGTTCAAAGACCGCTGCAAACAGAAATTCAAAGACAATCCGCTGGTCAAAAAAGTTTCCAATAACGTTGAGAAAATCGATAAGAAGCTTGAAAAGCGCTACGGCAAAAAATACGTTTACGCCAAACAGGCGCTGAAGTTTGTCGGTAAAATCAGCGGCTCCGTCGCCAAAAACGCCGCGATATACGGCGCCGCAGGCTTAATCCCGGGCGGCACCGCCGTTGTCATCGGCTACAACATCTGCAAGAACTGGAAAAACATTAAAAAGCAGCTGAAAGACCCGAACGCATCCACAGCGAAAAAATGCGCGATGGTTATGGGCGCCTGCGCCACCACCGCTCTGTCCGGGCTTGGTATCGTTTCCGGCATCGGCACCGCCGCCGAGGCAATCAATACGGTTTCGCCCGGCATGGTCAGCTCTGCCGCCAACTTTATGGGACAGCTCGGCACCTACGGGCGTATGGGCATCAGCGCTGCCGCAACCATGCTGCCGAACCTGACCGAAAGCGTCAGCCTGCGTATACAAAACTTGAGCCTTAACCGTAAAATCAAGAAAGAAAAAGACGGCGAAAAACTGCAGCAGTTAATTGCCAACCAGAAAGCCCTGCAGGTCAAAATTAAAAATAACAAAAAGGAAATGCTCATCAAAGGCGGCTCGCTCGTCGCCGGTATGGCTGCCGGACAGGCATTGATGCCGCACATTACGGAGCTCATACAGGAAGAAGCCAATAATGCTGTCGAAACCGTCAAGACAGTCGCCGCCGAACACGGCATCGACCCGTGGAAAGAAGCGCAGGCATACGCAAACGACGCTTATGCCAACGTTCCCGAAGGCACCACCATGCTGCGCGACCGCAGCGTTTATGACCCGGACGGGATACTTCGCAATTCGCCTTCAGCCCAAATGGCCGCATACATGGCCGAACATGACCCCGCCATGCACGGCGCCCCGGATGAAATCAGCGGTATAAAAGCGCATGAAACCAACCTCGCCGCCGCCAAAGCCGAAAACTCCAGCGGCATTGAGGGCAAAAGCGCCTTTGCCCACACGCTGCAACATCTGGAAAGCCTGGGCGACAGCAGGATAACCGACACCAACGCCGTTGCCGAAGGCATATCCGAACACGTCGGCAAAAACGCCAACCTTGCCACCATTGCCTGCAAGATGGCGCCGCATGCCCTGCAACAGGTTTTGCAGCTTGAAGGCCTTCCCGACAACAACCCGAGTTCCTACAATATGATTCAGTATATGGCCAGCCACGACCTGACTCCGGAACAGCACACGGCTCTCAATAACTTTATTCAGAATAACTTTGACGGTGCGCAGTTCAAAGCCGAAAACTTCGCCGACTACCGGGCGCCGGCGCATGATCCCTTTGCCAATGCCGACCAAGACCGTCTGCGTGCCGGCCCGGATGAAATCCGCAAGCCCACATTGCAGGAAGAGTACGCGCGTGCCAAAGAAGTTCAGGAAACTGTCGTTGTTCAGCAGCAGCCCCAGGTTGACGTCTATTCCGACCCGATGCTGTATGCCCAAAACTTCGGGTTGGTATATGACCCGTATTTATCCAATGGCCTGAATCGTATCGGTTCCGATACGCACGGCGGCTACCTCGGTGCTTTCATCGACCCGCGCGATAATTCAGTAACGTTGGTTCCGAACGACCCTCTGCGCGACAAGCCGGTTCATTACGACAGCTATCAGTCAGCAAAAGGTTCTGCCGACCATAACATCGGCGCCTGGGATCACAGCGGGCATGAACGCAATATGATTTATGACCCGGACAAAAAAATTACGCGGTGCTTTGGCAGCGGTTATATTACGCATAACAATACGATAAATAAAGTTATCGCCGGAATTAACACTGCCGGAGCCGTCCTCAACACGATTAGCTGGATACGAGGAGGACGAGCATAACCCGCGCCGCCACACATAAAATCCTTGCAAATAATTTCCACACCCGCAAAACCAAAGCCGAGCTCCATAGCCCGGCTTTAGTCTTTCTTTCCATAATTAACTTCCCGTTGTCTTCACCGACATCTTTGTCGCAGGCCGCATCGCACGTCTTCACCGACATTTTTGCCGCAAACCGCACCGCACGCCGTCTCGGCACCTTGTCGCAGGTTTCATCTCGCGCCTTTCCCCTGGCATCTTTGTCGCAGGCCGCATCATGCGTCTTCACCGACATCTTTACTGCAAGACCGCATCGCACATCTTCATCAGCACCTTGCCGCAGGTTTCATTACGAGCCCTCCCCCTGCGCTACGCACTACTCAAAGACGACTTCTATTTCCTTTTTGGCTAAAACAATATACCCGTCAACTTCTTTATTGCCCTCGCGCCGCAGCGTCATCTCCTCCTGCCGGATAACTTCAAACCCGCAATATTTCAACAGCCGCCGGACATAAGCGATTGAATGGACGAACCTCCCCGACGGCGTCAGGAAATAATCGCTCTGATTATAGGTGTTTTTAGATATCGAAAAACAAAACAGCCCGTTTGCCTTCACCGCTTTGACCAACAGGCGGAACAGCGTTTTCAGCTCGCCCATATACGTCAGCACGTCCCCTGCAATAACAGCGTGATACGGGTCGGCAACATCTTCGAGAAAACTTTCGATATCATCAAAATAGAGTTCCTTATATACGTTTTTTTTGCCTGCAAATTCGAGCATTTTTTCCGATACGTCCACACCGAAAAACTCCTCGTTCGGAAAATACGCTCTCAAAGCCTCTGCGCACAGCCCTGTCCCGCACCCCAAATCCAGAATGCGGCGTTTTTTAAACAGCTTGGTCTTGAGCGTATCTTTCAGAAAATCGGCAATCATCGCCGGAACTTTATAGTCAAGCTCGTGCAGGATTTCGTCAAACGACGGCGCAAACCCGTCAAACAACCCCTTGACATAGCTTAAATCCGTCGTCGGCACTTCCTGAATATTGCGGATGGCGCAGCTCATATGCCGGACAATCGGATTTTCGGGAAAACATTCCTCCCAGCGCGAGAGATATTTATCAACCAGTTCGTCCTGCTTCTCGTCATGCGCCTCATACAGCAGATAACCGAAATTGATATGGTCGTCGGCGCTGATTTTATCCCCTTTCAGGGCAAAAGCCTTCCACGCATAATGCAGGCACTGTTTCCAGTTCCCCATTTTCTGAAACAGGTTGGCAATCGAATTGCAAAGCCAGTCCGAATTCGGCGCAATCTCCGCCGCTTTTTTCAAAAACCCCGTCGCCTCATCGTTCTTAAACAGCTCAATATAGGAATTCCCCGCAATAATATACGGTTCGACGCTGGTCGGGCGCTTTTCTATCGCCATGTTGGCAAACTCGATGGCTTGGATAAACCGGCTCATGTTGTAACTCGTATTCGCAATGTTGACTATGGCGTTGTACGAATTCGGATTAAGCTCATACAGTTTTTGATAATACCCGAGCGCTTCCTTGTATTCCCCTTTGGCATAACACACGTTGCCGAGGTTCATCAGCGCCGCAAAATTGCCTTCCTTCACCTCCAGCGCCTTTTCCGCAAACTCCGCCGCCCGGTCGTATTTTTTCAGTTCGTAATAAAGGGTTGAAACGTTGAGAAGCGCCGTCAGCGACTGCGGATTGACGGCCAGCGCCTTTTTATATAGGCTGAGCGCTATTTTCTTGTCGCCGAAACTGTCATAGCAGTTTGCCGCCGCCACCAGGTAATTCTCATTTTCCGGCGCCGCCACCGCAAGCTGCAGATACAGCTTGGCCGCCTTTTCAAACTCGCCGCTTTTCAAAAAATCCAATGCATTCTGTTCTAATTCTTCCACTGTCCGGCATCCTTCAATGTCGCAGGCTTCATGTTGTTCTAATCCGCCGCCCGTAAGAACCAATTTTATCTTTTATAGCACAAAAAAGTTAATGTTCCACGTTTTTATCGCATTTTTATCCCAAAAAAAGCAAAAAAAACTATTGACTGTAAAAAAAATATAGATTAAATATCCCCATACAAACGAAATACGGAGCAGTTGGCTCCGGTTCCCAAAGCCAAAAAGGTGTTTCGTTTCAATATATGGGGGTGTGGCGGAACTGGTAGACGCGCTAGACTCAAAATCTTGTTTCCTCTGGAAGTATGAGTTCAAGTCTCATCACCCCTACCACTTTGAAAAGACTGGATTTTATCCGGTCTTTTTTGTTACCGGAAAGCATTTGCACGCTGCTCTTCATATACCACGCTTCATGCCCGTCATCCGCACCGCCGGCCACAACACCGACCGCACCTCATCTATCGCAGCCTGTACCCGTCATCCGCACCGCCGGCCACTACAGCAACCACTCCTCATTTATTGCCGCCTGCGCCTGTCATCCGCACCGCCGGCCACAACACCAGCCGCATCTCATCTATCGCCACCTCAAGCTCTCTGCTTTTCCTGCCGTTCTTTAAGCAGACGCTCCACCACAACGTCCTCATTGCGCTTATACGTCGGCTCAGTGGAAATAACCTTTTCGTACGGGCTGTGTCCGGTAATGCCGCTTTTGCCGACCCGGGCTTGCTCGTGCACCGTTTCCTTGCCCTGTTGCAGCATCTTCTTGCCCAACGCCTTGACGTTGCGCGCGTGCAGCGCCATCATCCGCCCGACATTGGCCTTATTGATTGCCGTACTCGCCGTTGCGCTTTTCATAACCTCACGCGAAACTGCCGGCAGCTGCTGGCGCAAAATCGTATTCAAACGCTCCATAATCTGCGGATTGTCATAATCGGGAGCCGATCCGCCGCGGCTGATAATCCGCTCCGCTTCCTTAAACATCAGGTAGCTGTCGCGCATGGCTTTTTTCTCTTCCGCCGACGCAAAAATCCTGCGGTCGGGGTTTTCCCGGTCATATTTTTCCAACGCGTCCAGCGCCGCATTATAACTGTCATTTTGCGAAAAAGCCTGAAAGATAACAAATTCGCGGCTTTCTTTGATACTCAGCGTTGCCATGTTTCCCTCCGTCGTGCGTTTATCGGTATAGGATACATTATACCATATTTTTTACGCCGGTGCAAGCCTAAATTATGCCTTCGCCATACCTGAATTATACCTGCTATGCCCCGCACCCGACAAGTCCCCGCTAATGCCCCATAATTTATATGCGGCGCCCAAAATTTAAGTCCGCTTTTACTTTTCCCGTATTAAAATCCTTCATATAATACCGGTACAGCGGCATTCTTTATACCCGGACGCCCTGTGCCGCCCCGTATCGTAAAGGCGAGCAGGCTTTGCCGCGCTGCCGCCGCCAACTGTCAGGAGTCTTTGCCATGGCCTTATCCCGCACCCCAGCCGAAACCGCCGACCTGCGCTACCGGCGCACCGTCAAAAAGCTGACCCGATTTATCAAAGACTGGCTGTACCTGATAATCGCCGCCGGAGCCGTTGCCGCGCTTATCGGCGCCGACGCTTCGTACTGGAACTACACCTATAACGATTCGGACGGCTATATGCGCGCCCTGCGTGTCTGGCATTGGCTTGCCGCCCCGTCTTTCTGGGAGCAGCCGCTCGCCGAAAGCAACTATCCGTTCGGCGAAATTCTGCATTGGACCCGCCCGATGGACATTCTCTGGGCTGTAAATGCCATTCCGTTTTTGCATCTCGGCAACCTGCGCGACACCGTTTTCCTCGGCGGGGCGTTCCTTGCCCCCTGGCTCTGCGTCCTGTCTGCCATAGCCCTGGCATACGGCCTGCGCCGGCAATTCAATGTCTACCTGACACTGTTCGGCTGTTTTATTTTTCTTTCCGACCCGGTTATGCAAAATTACTTTTTCATCGGGCGTCCCGACCACCACGCGCTTATGGCGCTGCTCGGCATATACGCCGTTTCGCTGAACCTCTGCTGGCTCAAAAAACGCCACAACCGCTATCTGCGCCTGCTTGGTTTTTCTCTGGCACTGGCAACATTTGCCGCGATTGAAGGCGTCATCCTTTATCTCCTCTTTTTGTCGTTTTTCCTCTGGCTGTATGTTTTCAAAAACGTTTCTCCGGTTCCGGCCGTCAAAACCGCCAAATACTTCGCTGTTGCCCTGACCTGCTTTTGGCTGCTCAATCCGCCGTACGAAGGCTGGCTTTATCCCGATAACGGGCGCATTTCCATACTCTACGCGGCATTTTCCTGGTTTGTGTTCATCGCCCTGTACGGTATAGAACGCAGCCGTCTGCACACCCGCCCCCTGAAAATATGGAGCCTGATATGCGCCGCGCTCGGAACCGCGCTGCTGCTGCTTGTCTGTTTTGGCGCCGACATCTGCCGTTTTCCTCTCGACGGTGAAATCAGCCGTGTCTGGAGCAGCCGCATTTCTGAAATGCGCCCCGTCTGGCGTCAGGATTGGGACACGGTTCTTGCCGTTTATCCTTTCGGCGCAGCCTCGCTTATCCTGAGCTTTCTGCTGCTGCGCTGCAAATCTTACCGCCGCATGATGCTGCTGAATCTCTGCCTCGGCCTGCCCCTGTTCGCCTTAAGCCTTGCCGCCCTGCGTTTCGCCAACTACCAAAGCCTCTACAACATTCTGCCCTGGCTCTGCCTGATTGATTTAACCTACAAGAAAAGCGCTTACGCCCGGCGGCAGAGCCTTGAGTTTCCCGCATCTGTCTGGGCGCTCGGGCTGGGAATTCTGATTTTTCAGCAATTCGTTTTCCTGCCGTTTAACATCAATGCCCTGAACAAGAAAAAAGCGCCCGTATTTTCGCCTGCCCTCTGCCAAAACGTCAGAAACGCCGGCGGCACGCTCGTTACCGACAACTTTCTGAGCCCCAGATACGTCTGGCTCTGCGGCGTCAATACCGTCGGTACGCCCTACCACCGCAACCGCGCCGGACTGGTTGATACCCACAACCTTCTGCAGGGAACCGACGACCGGACGATTGTTCCCCTGCTCCTGAAACACCAGATAGCCCAGATTTTGCTCTTCGACGGCTACGACCGCTATTACGACCTCTCGCCCGCTAACCAGAGCAAGCTGTACTACCGGCTGATTAAACGTGAAAATATCCCTTCCTATCTTGAGGAAATCCCGTCGCCCCTGAACAACGCCCGCCACTACCGGGTCAGAATATGACGCGGCAATGACGCCCCGCTCCCAAATTCCCCCTCCTCCGCCGGCCATGCCCACCGCCCTCTCGCGTCCATACTTTGCTGCAAACCCGTTTCCTGCAAACATCAATAAATATTTCGGCAAATATAATGTGGATTTTGCCGCAGCATCGCTTGAACTTGAAGCAAAAACCGGTTATAATAAATTAAATTTTTCGGTTTGGAGGTTATTATGTCGCACAATTACCGTTTATTGCCCTGTTCCTGCCTCGTGCTGGGTATGCTTACCGGTTTCGCCGCCGGAGCGGCACCCGCCCTCGCCATGGATGACGATTTGGCATTGGACATGGGCTTGGATTTCGAAGAATATTCAGCCCCCTCGGCTGATATAAACGGCTCCGCCTCCCCGGCACCTGCCTCCCAAAACGCTGCCTCTGCCAACTCCAAACCCGACACAGCGCCCGTCTCGAAAAGTTCTTCCTCTTCCACCTCAAAACCAAGTACGGCTTCTGCCGCTAAAAGCTCTCCCTCTTCCACCTCAAAACCAAGTACGAATTCTGCCGCTAAAAGCTCTTCCACCCCCAAGCCCGGCTCGGCGCCAGACACCTCAAGTCCCGCCGCACCCGTTTCCGGAGTTGACCTTTTGACGAAAGTTCGTAAAGGCATGGACTTTACAACGGAAGAAATGGAAGCCTGGATAGCGCAGACCGCCGACCTCAATATGTGCCTGGACAACGGCAAAACCATGCTTTTGTATGTCGTTGCCAACTCGTCCAACCTCGATGCCCTGCGCCTGCTGATGGAATACGGCGCCGACGTGCAGACGCACTGCACCCCGCGTTATGAAGCGCTGTTTATCGCCGCCATCAACAACCCGTCCGCCGAAATTATCGAAATGCTCATCAATAACGGTGCCAATCTTGTCGAAAAAGATCATGAAGGCAACACGGCGCTGATGCTTGCGGCAACATTCAACAAAAGCTCCCGCGTTATCGACACGCTGCTTGAATACGGCCTCAAGGTCAATGTTAAAAACAATTTCGGGTTTGATGCCCTGACGCTTGCCTCTTACGAAAACGGAAGCATTATGGTTTTGCAGTCGCTGCTCGACAACGAGGCAGATGTCAACGCCGCCGATTCTGAAGGGCACACCGCCCTGATGGCTGCTGCCGTCCGCGGGCGGGATGACGTTATGCAGTACCTTATAAAACGCGGCGCCGACTTTAAAGCCAAAGACAAAAACGGTTTAAGCGTCCTCGACTACTACAACAAGCGCAAATATCTCGAAACCCTCGGTTTTGAAATCAACCGTTTCGCCACCCCGTCCGAACGCCTGTCCGCCGAATTCAAATTCATCGCCGAAAACCACCACCGTTTCAACATCGCGCTGAAAGAAAGCCTGTTTGAAGACAATCCCGATGCAGCCGTCGCCGATGCCATTGCCAACCTTGCCGACATCGACGTATTGGATGAAAACGGCTGCACGACATTCCTCAATGCCGCCCTGTACAATAAATCCCGCAGTGTTCTCGAAAAACTGATTAACGGCAAAGCCGACGTCAACGCCTCCTGTATGGACGGCAAAAATGCCCTTATGTTTATTTCTTCCCAGGCCGGCGAAACCGACACGCCTGCTCTGCAAATCGAAAAGGCAAAGCTCCTGCTGGCAAGCGGAACCGATATCAACCGCACCGATGACGCCGGCAACACCGCGCTGATGTATGCCTTGGCCAACCGCGCCGACATAAACTATGTCCGTATGCTTCTTGCTTCCGGCGCCGACGTCAATGCAGCCAGTAACCTCGGTGAAACGCCGCTGTGGACGGCCGTACGCCAAAACCTCCCGTCGGAAACGGTTAAATTGCTGATAGAATACGGCGCCGATGTCAACCATAAGGACCGCCGCGGCGAAACCCCGCTATGGTATCTGCTCCGTACCGACGGCGACGAAGTGCTGATTCGCACATTGCTGCGCGGCGGCGCCGACACCGAAATAACCAACGCCGCCGGCGACATCCCGCTGTGGTATGTCCTAAACAAAGGCGGTTCGGATATGGTGATTGAAAACATTATTATGGCGCAGAACAACCTGAACATAAAGAACGAACACGGAGACACGCCGCTGCTGTTCGCCTTAAAAAACAACTATCCGTCCAAATTTGTCAAACTGCTGCTGAGCCGCGGCGCCGACCCGCAGATTCGCGACAGTGACGGCAACAACGCCTATGACATTCTGCGCAACAACCAGTATTTTGACGCTGCCGTGCAAAAGCGCACACGCGAACGCGTCCTGAACGGATGGGAATAAGCGGCCGTCCCTTTTCTGCTCCGTTGAGTGAGATACCAAACTTTCCGTTTCCGCCGCTGGTATCGCCACATCGCCACCGGCATTATTTCCACTACCGCCGGCATTACTCTGTCATCAACGCCGACATTTCCTCCGCTGCTGCATTACTTCCGCTACCGCCGGCACTATTCCGTTACCAATGCCAGCGCTTCCGCCGCCAGCATCGCCCCCATCGCAGCCGGAACCATCGGCAGCGAACCGAGCACGTTGTTCCCCGCCGCATCTTTGCAGATTTTGACCGCCTCGGGCGAATAAACGCAACGCACCTTTCTCAAATCAACGCCTTCCCGCCGCAGGTTATCGCGCATTTTCTTTGCCAGCGCGCAGCCTTCCGTCTTGTCAAGCGTCGCTGCCCGCAGCATCTCAGGCTTTGTCTTAAGCGCAGCTCCCATTGCTGACACAAAGCAGATGCCGTTTCGCGCCAAAAAAGCTGCCAGGGCGCATTTCGCCTGCACGTCGTCAATCGCATCAATCACAACGTCCGGATTTTCATTCCGGATAAAATCGAGATTGTCTGCCGTAATCCGTATATCCAGCCCCCGGACCTCCGCATCGGGATTAATCTCCCGTACCCGCTCGCACGCCGCCTCGCACTTTTTGCACCCGATAGTAGAAATCGTCGCCAGAATCTGCCGGTTGATATTGCTTGCCTCAAACCGGTCAAAATCGACCGCCCTGATTTTCCCGAACCCGAGCCGAGCCACCATCTCCAGCGCATAACCGCCGACCGCTCCGCAGCCGATGACCATAACCGATGCGCCGAAAACGCGCTCTGCTTTTTCTTTTCCCAGCAGCGCAATCGTCCGCTGCAACCGTTCTTCCAATTGTGTTTTCATCGTCTGCCCTTCCTCTTCTTTTCCTCACCCGATTCCCGCGTCCGCACCTGTATCGTTGCATTGCCGAACCGTTACGCTATTTACCTGTCTGCTATTTACCTGTCTGCTATTTACCTGTCTGCTATTTACCTGACTGCTATTTATCTGTCTGCAAAAAATCCTCAGCGTTTTTAATAAGCCGTTCCGCCAGTGCTTCCGGCTCTTCTCCGGCGATTTCCGCCAGCCGCCGCAGATTTTCCTGCACTGCCTCGTTATACTTTGTTTCATCAACCCGGTACGGAGCGTCGGTCTCAAACAATATCCGGTCTTGCGGCATCATCGCCCACATCTCCGCCGCTTTTTCCTGTTTGAGAAACAGCGCGCCCAAACCGATATAGCCGCCGCATTTATTGATGAACTTCAGCAATTCGCGGTTTTTGACAAAGCCATGGTGCGAAAACTTTACTTTTTTCAGCGCCGTTTCATGTTCCGTCAGCGCCGCAAAAGCCTTCGCCGCATGCACGATGACCGGCCTCCGGTATGCTGTCGCAATCTCAAGCTGTGCTGCGAACAAATCGTGCTGTCCGGGGCTGACCGGTTCTTTCAGCTCGCCCACGCCGATTTCTCCGACAAGCGCCTGCGGAAATTCCCGCAAACAGGTTTCGAGTTCGTCCAGCGGCGCCTTTTCCCGATAATGCCACGGATGGATGCCGAACGCGCCGGACGCCTTGCCGGGATACTGCCGCAGCAGCGCCACGATTTTGGTAAAATCTTCGCGGCCCGCCGACACCAGCACCAGCCCTTTTGCCTCCGGATTATGCCAAACCCGCGGTGCACAATCCGCCTTAAAATCTTGCAAATGGATATGCGTATCAATAAACTGCATCACATAAAACCTTTCCGGCTGCGGCATATCTTCCGCCCCGCCGATATTATGTTTCTGATAACCGACCGACTGCAACAAGGACAATCGCCATGGCTCTGTATACCACGCCTGTATTTAATATCAACCTAAAAAAACTCGCCGCCAATTACCGGCTTCTGGAAAAATTGTCCGCTCCGGCAATTCCCGCCGCCGTAGTCAAAGACGACGCTTACGGCCTGGGCGCCGCCGAAGTTGCCGCTGCGTTATACGCCGCCGGCTGCCGCCGCTTTTTTGTTGCCCATGGTTCGGAAGGCGAAAAAATCCGCCCTCTCGTACCCGATGCGGAAATATATGTTTTACAAGGCATCGGTGCCGATTCTCTCCCTTATTTTCGCACTGCCCGCCTGACGCCGGTCATCTGTTCGCCGCAAATGTACGCCTTCTGGCAGCAAAACCGCATCGATGGCATCCATCCGCTGATTCAGGTAGAAACCGGGCTTAACCGCCTCGGCTTTACCGTTGCCGAACTTGAACGGCTGGCCGAAACCGAACGGGAAGACTTTGCCAGCGTTCTCTCGCATCTGTCCTGTGCCGACGAACAGGCGCATTTTATGAACGCGCGCCAGCTCGCCGCTTTCCGCGCTATCAAAGCCCGCTTTTTCCCTGCAACGCCCGCCACGCTGTCTGCTTCCGACGGCGTGTTCCTCGGCGATGATTTTCATTTTGACATGACACGCCTCGGCGCCGCCATGTATGGGATAAACACTGCGCCCTACCGCGAAAACCAAATGCAGAACATTCTGGAGTTGAAAGCCCCCGTCCTGCAGGTCAAGCCGCTTCCCAAAGGCGAATTTGTCGGCTATTCCGCCACTTTTCGCGCGCCCTGCGATATGCGGATTGCGATTGTATCCGTCGGCTATGGCGACGGCCTGCCCCGGTCGCTTTCCAGCCGCGGCAAAGTTATTTTCTATGCCGATGGCAAACCCTGTTTCTGCCCGATTCTCGGCCGCGTGTCCATGGATAACATTATCTGCGACATCAGCGCGCTGGCGCCGGAGGCTGTTTCTCCCGGAGATTTCGGCTGGCTGATTAACGACGACTACACCGTCGATGACATCGCCCGCGACGCCGGAACCATTGCCTATGAGCTGATTTCCAACCTCGGTAAAAATCCGCGCTTTGTCAAAAACTACATTCGCTGAATCGCTCAGGAGCAATCAAGTCATCCCGTATAACAACAGCTTGCCTGCTGAATTGCCACCGGCAATCCAATTTTCCTGTGCAGTACAGTTTGCCAGCTGAATTGCCACCCGCAATCCAGTTCTCCCGTGCAGCACAGTTCGCCTGCCGCCCCGCCTCGCCGTCCGTTTTCGCCCAAAGAGGCCGTTACCGTACATATCGCCGCGCTTTGCCGTGGCAGATCCTGTCCGCAACTCCGGCTCCTACTTTTCTTCGTATTGTTTCAGCGCTTCTGCCACTTTAAACACCTGCGAGGAATAGTGCGCCCCTTTGACCAAAACCGCATCGCCGTCTTGCAGCAGGTTTCCGGTCAAAAACGCCGCCACGCCGTCCGCAGTGTCAAAGTAATGCCGTTCCGTCCGCTCCGGCAGCTGCGCCAGCATATCCCTGGTCTCTGCGCATACACCGACCACCGCGTCAATCCCCGCCGCAGCCAGTTCCTGCCCGACTTCAATATGCGCCTGTCGGGAAAAATCTCCGAGTTCCGCCATTTTCCCCAAAACGGCAATCCGCCGTCCCTGAACCGGAAGTTTCGCCAGCGACTGAATAGCCAGTTTCATCGCTTCCGGCTGCCCGGAGTAACTGTCGTCAATCAAAATAACCCGCCGTCCGCCGATATTCAGCCTGTGTTTTTTGCCGCGTCCTTCCGGCGCCGAAAAGCCGTTAATTGCCTCAGCGGCCGCCGTTAGATCCAAATCGAGAATTTCCGCCGTTTTCAACACGCACCACGCATTGTAACGGCAATGCTCCGCCTCGTCTTCCAAAGCCAGCGGCACGTCGGGATGGTTATTCCTGCCGTAGGCACAAACCGTCGCAGCATATTTTTCCGCCTCGGCCCGCAGAATATCCGCATACGCTGCATCTTCGTTAAAAATTGCAATTCCCTGCTTTCCTTCAGACGCCCCCTTCCTCAGCCCGCTGAAAATCTCCGCCTTTGCCCGCGCAATATTCTCCAGGCTTCCCAAAAATTCGATATGCATCGGATAAACATTCGTTACAATCGCAATATCCGGCTCAGCCAGCTGCGTCAGATATTCAATTTCCCCGCGCGCCGACATTCCCATTTCAATCACCGCATAGCGGGCTCCCATATCCAAATCCAGCAGCGACCGCGGCACGCCGATATGGTTGTTGAAGTTGCCATTGGTCGCATATGTCGGCGCAAACCGGCTCAATACCGTCTTTAATTCTTCCTTGACAGTCGTTTTACCTGAACTGCCGGTCAGCGCAATCAGCGTGCCTTTAAACTGCCGCCGGTTATACTGCCCGAGTTTTCCGAACGCTTTAAGCGTATCCTCCACCACAATCACCCGTGCCGGGTCGGTTCCTGTCGGCACATATTCCGCTACCGCCGCCGACGCCCCTTTGTCCAGCACTTCGCGGATAAAATCGTGCCCGTCAAACCGCTCGCCCTTCAAAGCGACAAACAACGTCCCCGCACCGACTTTCCGGCTGTCGGTAGAAACTTCCGTAATTTCCGCCGCCGCAATCTCGCCGCCATACCCCAGTATCTTTGCAATTTCAACCGTATTTAACTGCATTTTCCCGCCTTTCCGTCAACCTGAAAATCTGCCTTATAACGGCTTTATTTTTATCCGTAAAAGTTAATTTGCCGTTACATTCCGCCGCATTTCGGGAAAAAAATCGCCGATGATGCGCATCTAAGCATTTCCCGTTGATTTTTCTCCCGCTTTAGGCTACTATGTTTCCAATTTCTGCTTAACATTGCACCTTTTGCATTTTTATAAGGAAGTTTAAATTATGATACTGAAAAAACAACGCTACGAAAACGGAAAACGCGAAATTTACATTTTCGAAACAAAAGTTTTTGAATATTACGCCGATAAATTGAAAAAAGCCAAAAGATGTTGCGACATACCTTATAAATTCCTCAAACGGCTGTACCGAGAAAACAACTTTCAGATTATACACCAGGTAGGCGTCGTTATCAGTGCCAAAGCCCGTATTGGCAATAACTGTAAAGTATATCAAAACACAACGATAGGCGAAAAAAACGGAAAAGCTCTGGTTTTGGGAGACAACGTAACTGTTTATGCAAACGCCGTCATCGTCGGAAACGTCCATATCGGCAGCAATTCCGTCATTGGTGCCGGCAGCGTTGTGCTAAGCGATGTACCGGAAAACGAAATATGGGCAGGAAACCCTGCCCGCTTTATCAAAAAAGCTGCTGATTAATCCCCTCCCCACATATTTCCCGACTCAAACGCAATTTCCGCATCCTCTGCACGGCGAAAAAATATCTTGATTTTTCTGCCAAATCGGCGTATATAACATTCTTAAGCAATCTGATAGGAGCCATAACCGATGAAATGCCCGTTTTGCGGCAGCACCAATACGCAGGTCAAGGATTCCCGCGACACGATAGACGAAACCGCCATTCGCAGAAGGCGCGAATGCCCGGACTGCGGCGGCCGTTTTACAACCTATGAACGCGTGCAGCTGCAAGACCTGACCGTCGTCAAAAAGAACGGCGAACGTGTTCCCTTCGACCGCGAAAAGCTGTTGCGTTCCATCAGCCTCGCCGTCAGCAAGTGCGGCATCTCAAGTTTTGAGATTGAGCGCTTGGTAGAAGAAATCCGCCGCGAACTGGAAAATTCCGGCATTGCCGAAATCTCCTCCAAAAGCATCGGCGAAAAAATTATGGACAGGCTGATAAAAATCAACAAGGTTGCCTATATCCGTTTTGCTTCCGTCTACAAAGACTTTAAGGAAGTCAGAGATTTTGAAGAATTTGTAAGCAAGATTAATTCATAACCACATAAACGTATGCGAGGTAACACACGAAATGGCTAAATTCGTTTCCGAAAAAATAAGAAAAAAATCCGGCGCCCGCCTGGCTGCCGTACAGGCCGCTTACATGGCCGCCTTTTCCGGCTTGAGTGTTGACGAAGTGGTGGAAGATTTCCTCAAAGGAGAAATCGGCCGCTACGCCATTGAAGAAGACGGCTTGTCCGGCGAACATCTGGTTGAACTGGAAGAAATGGATAAGCCTTATTTTGAAAAAATCGTCCGCGGCGTCCATGCCAATAAGGAAAGCCTCGAAAAATCGCTGCGCCTGCACCTGAAAGACGGTTCGGCCTACGACCATATGAACGCCACCATGCAGGCTCTGCTGCTGTGCGCGATGTATGAACTCGCCTACACGACCGACGTGGATGCCAAAATCATCATTCAGGAATACGTCGACCTTGCCTACGCGTTCTTTATGAAAAACGAACCCAAAATGATTAATGCGCTCTTGGACCAGATTGCCAAAGACGTAAGGATATAAAAAAAACAGAAGCGCCGCCGCGCTGGCACTCGCAGCAGTGTAGTCTCACTCCGGCAAAAACACCCTGCCCCCGCTGCAGACACCCGGATATAAAGGCGCCCTCGCGGCAAACGCCTCTGACAACAAAAGGATAACACGATGGCCATATTAAAGCTTTATACCTACCCGGACAAGGTCTTAAGCCAGAAATGCGAACCGGTCGCCGAAGTTACCGACGAAATCCGCCGCTTTCTTGACGATATGCTGGAAACGATGTACGCAGACAAAGGCGTCGGCCTCGCCGCGCCGCAGGTCGGCGTAACCAAACGCATCATCGTCATTGACGACAAAGTATCCGAAGACGGCACTCCCGGACCCAACCCGCGTTTTCTCGTCAATCCGGAAATTATCCGTAAATCCGAAGATACGATTTGGTTTAACGAAGGATGCCTCTCCGTTCCCGGACAATGCGCCGAAGTCGAGCGCCACCGCGCCGTAACCGTACGCTATCTGGACTACGACGGCAAAGAACAGACGCTGGATGCGGAAGACTATCTCGCGGTTATTCTGCAACACGAAACCGACCATCTGGACGGTATTTTGTACATTGACCGCATCAGCCGCCTGAAACGTAATATGATTATCAAGAAATTGAAAAAACAGAGCGAAGAATAAATCGCCGCTCCTGTCCCGTCACAACCTAAACACCGCCGCCCGCAGCCATACCGTTCCGCCGCGGCGCGTTTCTTATCTCCGGCCGTTCTGTCTCAATACTTCCCGACCTGCCTGCCCAACCTTATCTCCGCCGCTCGCAGCCATACCGTTCCGCCGCGGCGCGTTTCTTATCTCCGGCCGTTCTGTCCTCAATACTTCCCGACCTGCCTGCCCAACCTTATCTCCGCCGCCCGCAGTCTTCCCCCTCCGCCGTGGCTCGTTTTTATTTCCGGCCGCTCCGCCGCAACAGGCCGCTCTCTGCTCTTTATCCCCGGGCTTTATTCCGCAGCAGCACCGCCGCCGGAACCTTCCCCCACACTGCATGCGCTTCCGCCGGCAATTCGTCCTTATACCGCAAATACGTCGGCTCATCAGGAAACTGCACCTGTCGCACATATTTCCAGATACAGTCGTTGCACTGCGCCGCAACACAACCCGACATATCGACTTTTTCCGGCAAAGTAACATTACGCATCGTAACATCCGCCCCGTCTTTGAACACCAGTTCTTCCCAAAAGTCGTCAAATTTTGAATCCTCGACAGAAACTTCGTCAAAGCGTTTAAACATCTCCGTTCCATAAAACGTTTGGTCAAAAAAATGCCCGCGGATTTTTACGCCCGGCGCTGTTTTGATTTTCATCGCGTCGCCGTTGCTAACGTAAACCTCCGCACACTTGCCGCAATCAAAAATCCCCTTCAGCTCACCACCGTAAAAGCAAACCGACGCATCTTCGTCAAAACGCCCATAACAGTCATTCTTCACGTTGCAGTGCTTAAATTCAACCCGTTTGCAACCGGCAAAATTTTCCTTCGTGCCAAAATTCGCCGCATCCCATAAGACCAGTTCTTCAACCCTGCCATATTCAAAACAATGCAAATCGCCCGGAGAACTGACTTCCAACCGCACTTCCGAACAGGGAGTCAAATCCGTCGTTCCCGCCAGTTCCGTACAGCAGATTTTCGCTTTCGCCCCGTTTTTAAACCGCAGGGACGGAAGATCCGTGAATTTTACCCTGTCCAGTGCAACTTCATCAAGCCGGCTGCTGTCAAAATCCGCCGGAACATTGCTCAAATTGGCAAAATCCGCCGTTGCGCCGCCCTTAAGCGGCAGGGACCGATAATCCTGCATATCCCAGCAATACAGTTGAAGCGCCTTCAGACTGCTGAAATCCAGCCGCGGAAGTCTGTCGCCGTCCACTCCGGGCGACAGGCAGACTTCTGCCCCGTCGCCAAAAACGAGCCCGGCCAGGTCTTTTCCGTCAACTCCCAGTATTTCCACTTTACCCGCCCTGCTGACATCCGTCTGCGGGTGCAGATGGCATTCGGTTATACTAACATTGCTGCCTTCGCCAAACTTCGGCGCCATACAAGGACGAAAATCCACATGATAAAAGCTCACGTCGGCGCATTTCGTATAATCGCCGTCCGCTGTGCCCTCTTTACCGGAAAAACAAACCGCCGTCGCTTTTGCCGTTTTAAAACCGCATAAGGTATCCACTGCGCAATCGTGAAAATCAACTTTTTTGGAAACGGCCGTTGCATCAATATCTTTAGGAAAATTCCGGCAGGACATAAAAGCAAAAGTCCCGTCGGTCGTCTCCGGCAGTACCAGCTTGGCATAGCCGGAAAAATCAGCCGCATTGACGGCAGCGTCATCCAAATGCAAAACCATTCTGCGCTCAAAATGGGACTGCAGAGCCTCCTCCCCGTATCCTGTTGGTATCAGCACCGGTTCCGAGGGAACCGCATCGGCATATCCGCCGCGCTCTGCCAGCTTCCGCACCCGTTCAACCACATTGTCCGGCTGTTCCCGGCCGGCCATAACCGCGATCAGTATCTCCTTAAATTTCTCGCCGGACAAAACCTCATCCGGAAGTTTTGCCATACAATCCAACATATCGCGGAGGCTGCGCCCGAAATTCGTCGCCTGCAACACTTCATAACAAACGTCGGACGTAATTTCCGCTTCACCGCGTTTATACGGCCTCAGCCGGTTTTCCACTCCCATCGGACTTTTCGGTTTTATAATGTCAACAAAAGCCATCGGCACTCCCCTTTCCGGCTAATCATAAGATAAGTATACCCGAAATTCCGCCCGCTGTCAAAGAAAAACCTCTTCGACCCGAAAATTCCTCCTCTGGCCGGCTTCCTCTCCTGCCGCCTGCACGTCATTTATCAGCCTCCATGTGTCAATCGTGCCTAGACCTCTATGCCGCCCGGCCGCGCCCAAGCCTCTATGCCGCCCGATTGCGCCCAAGCCTCTATGCTATCCGATTGCGCCCAAACCTCTATGCCGCCCGACCGCAATAATATGCCGCCCAGGACGGGAGCGGCTGCATAACCCGGCGCACATTCCTTCCGCGCCGTCTGACCTGAGCCTGACTTTCATCGGGAAGCAAAAACTCTGCCTCTCCGGCAATCCCTTCCGCATTGACCTCTTTCAAACGGGAACAGGCACGCAAATCTGTTCGCCGTGAAAGATTTTTGGCTCCCCGTAAATCAACTTTCTCTATCTGTTCCGGAAGTTTCAGCAACGGCTTTCCCGCAAAATCCAAAGCGGCAAACCCCGCTTCCCGCAGCCGTTCATATTTCTGCAAATCAAACGCTGCATCTGGCATATTCCGCACTCTGGAAAAATCCGCCTTTTTTATGCCCCGGGGAAGTTCCAGTTTCTCAACGCCCGACAAATCCGCACAATTCAAAGATATTGCTTCGGCTTTTTCCGCTGAAGACAAATCCAGCCGTTTGGGCAGATTGCGCGCATGCCCCAAATCTATCTGCCGGACATTGCCGTCAAAAACCAGCTTGTCATACCCCGAAAAATCATGATACCGCAAATTCATCTGCGCGGCACTTCCCTGTAAATTCAGGCCATACTGACAGCGATACCCCTGAAGCAGAAATTTTCCCGCTTCCGAATGCACCGCCCGTTCATAGGCAGCCTTATCATGATACCGTTCCGCCATGGCGCACACAACCCGGCGTGTTTCCTCGCTGCTTTCGCGCTGTGCCACTGCTCCGAGCAAAACCCGGCGAAAATTCAAATACCGCCGGGTATCGCCCTCAATGGCAAAAGCCGCCCTTTTCACCATTGCACTTATAACCGGCGGATAATTCGTGCTTTGCAGAATGTCAAGGCATAGTTCTGGAGTAATTGCCGAGCTGTCGTTTTCTGCTGCCGTTTTTATTTTCTGATAACATTCAAACGGAGACTTTTCCGTGGTAATATCTACGAAATACGGATTTGTCATAAGCATCTCCTTTCGCCCTGAAACATAATCTTTATACGCTCCATACCACATTTTTTGCCTTTTGTAAAGCTGAAATCGCCGTTGCCCCCTCTTCCGTCCCTTCCGTCCTCCTCTTCCTCCCAACACAAAAGAACCGGCAGTCCCCTGCCGGTTCTTTCCTTTGGCTTTGGCT